>Ga0194055_10000512_pt1 | contig 31343 bp, 30 predicted proteins | sample SepL449m_MetaG_FD_155482 | JGI IMG/M metagenome (GOLD analysis project Ga0194055, IMG submission 155482) | Anoxic zone freshwater microbial communities from boreal shield lake in IISD Experimental Lakes Area, Ontario, Canada - Sep2016-L442-9m | ecosystem: Environmental > Aquatic > Freshwater >... | reverse complement strand
GAGGCCGCCACCGCCCAACCCGCCGCCGGCATGGCCGTCGAACCGCGAACCCGCCAGATCCCGATGGCCGCGGCCGCCAGAACCACTAAAGCGGCTAGGAAACTGACGCTGGAAAAAATTTGAACAGCGCTCATAACTTTACTATGACTCTATTGGATTTTAGATGCGTCGCAGCGGGTTGTATCTTGACGGTTGTGCGGATTAGGAAGGTTTGCCGAGAATCCCTACTGGCCTCATCGCTGGCTGGCCGATCACTTCCCTGAACTTGCCTTTTATAGCTGGCCCAACTCACCAGATAGAAATGATCCTCATGCGTCGGCTTTTTAGGTTTCGACTGTGGCGGTTCACGAGCCCAGCCGTTTTTTCCCTTCTCGCTCTGGGCCTAGCGACAGTCTCGCCTGCGGCCTTTGCCATCGAGATGTTCACCTACTTTGGCGACGGCAGTCGAATCGGACTGCCCAGTCTGGAAGTTCCAATCCAAGCTTACCCGGGCATTCCCCTCCGCAGCGACAGAATCCGCGCCCGGCGGCGATCGATGCAGGCTTTGCCAGGCCAGGCGATTCCAAATGGTCCTGCTGGCGTGACCATCCGCGCTATGCCGCAGGCCCAACAAGCCGCTCGGCCTCGCTAAGCCCGCGTCCGCTACCCGCCCACGCAAGCTGCCAACGGACGGTTAGGACATCTGCTGGTCTGCTCGTCGCCCCCACGAGCAGGATCGCCTTGGATACCAACGGCATCATCATGATCCTCGTCAACTCCTCTAGATCAATAACCCAAAATCGGTTGGTCGGCAAACCATGACCGGATAGCACAGGAGTGCTGTTTGGCAGTCACACGAGCTACTCTCTGACGCCATTTTGCGTTACCCCAGATCGGGAACTGCCAGCGGCGGTTCGCGATCTGCTGATGCGGCCGGCGCCAAAAACCATCACGATAAACTTCTGGGATTGTCGACGACCGTTCACCATTGCAATTCGATGCCGGTATTCGCTCCCTGCAGGAAGACGCTTCCCGTCAAGTCGATCCTACCCGTCGGCGGTGTCGCGGCGGCATCAACTTTGGCCAACTGCTGGGGCGGCAGCGCCACGGCGCCGATCCAGAAAAAGTTGTACCCGGCTCGCCATAAGATGCGCTCCGTTAACCGAACTGTGCCGTTGACGCCGATTTCGCCGAAGAAACTGGTCTGCTTGCCGGTTGCCGTGAAGGACGCCGCCGGAATGCGATCGCCCCCGACGGTCGTCGTGGCCCTCGCGTTAGCATTGCCGTAGACACCGGCCTTCGCCACGCCGTTGAAGCGGACCCGCTTCTGGTAAAGATCCAAAAGGAGTGAGTCCAATCCGAGTTGTGCCCCATAAAGATTGTTTTTCGTCGAAACGTTCAATACATCGCTGCCGGTCGAGCCGTCGGCGAATGTGTCGTTGATGGCTAGGGTCTGGTTCCATTCCACCCAGCGGAAGCCGGCCAGCCAAGTCAGGCACTGGTTACAGTTCCCGCGTCTCCAGTTCAGTTCGAAGCTCTGGATCGCGCCGTTTGACGTGGCGACGCCATTGTTGATGGCACCCACGGGGATTCCGGCAAGGTTGTCCCACGCTAGTTGTGATCCTGCCGGCGAAGTAAAAGTGTTCGTGCCGCTGATGCTCCCCACATTGAAATAGTTGGCTTCAATAGCCCGCTGATTGTCAACGTGCAGCATGAGGGAAGCCCGCGGGCCGACTGCGACACTGGACACGATCTGGTTTGCTCCGAGGATGGTGGCCGGATTTGCCGGATCATTGAGCACCATCAGCGGGACAGCCGGTACGTTGCCCTGCCAGAGTAACAGCGCGTCTACCTGCCCCGTCCAGCGAGGACAAGCTTCGCCAAGCATGCGGTTGATGATGGCGACACTCTCGTCGCTGTGACCGGCGATGGAGTCGGTTATGGGGTACAAATGGACTTCCGCGTCCATGCCTCCTTCTTGGGAAAGCAGCACGGACTCCGCCTGATCAAACGACGCACCTCCATGCTCCAATGCCACGTCTCCAGTTGTGTAAGCGATCACTTGCCCGCCGGGGACGAATTCGTCAAAGCCGGCAGCGGCGATTCCGACTCCCGTCGATTCGAGCAGCAGGGCGAAGGCCGCGACCCCGACTGTCCAACCGTGAGGTCGCCGGCCCTGAAACCCGTGCCAATCGGAAACTCGATGCGTTTTCATAATTAACTTCGTATTCGTCAAAATCGTTCATGGTGTTACGCCCTACCACGGGCACAACTTTAAGCCATGTATTCGACTTCCGGTCATGAGGGAAATGAGCATTACTCCTCGGGTAACGGTTGTGGAGACCGGGGGATTTGGGGGGCCGCCCCACTGCCCGTCAGGGCGGGCCACAAAGGGGAATCGCTGCGTGTTTCTCTTGCTGCCCCAACACCTTGCATGCGGACGCTCACGCCAGTGGTCATGCGATCACGGCCAAGAGCAGCTCTCACGAGGTCAACGCGATCTTCCAGGATTTCCATAACCGCACCTGCTGCGAAGCGGATCGTCACGCCACGGTGGCTGAGGAACTCGACAGGCGAGAAGACTGAGGGTGAAGTCAGAGCAGATGGTTCAGGAGCCGTTCTCGAACATCTCTGCCGCCAATACTGAAACGTTGTGACTGATACCCGCTCCCGACTGCAAAGCCGGGCCACGCTCAGGCCTGATGTCGCATGCCGCTTGAGTCGTCGCTGCCAAGCCTGAAACTTTCGAGGGTCTGCCGGCCGTGCCATGAATAGCCTCCTTCGATACGGGGTGAATAAGATCAACCCGCGAAACTAGCACGGCTGTCAAGTGTGGTTGTGGTAGGCGCTCACCAAAAAGCAACCTCGCCGAACGACCCAATTTGACCCCTAAATGCCAGCCAATTCAGCGATTAGGACACACGCTCGTTAGCAATCTTTTGGCGCGGTGTAGCCGTATCGATCCAGGAATGGGCCCCAGCGGCGACTGATCTCGGCCACGATCCGCGGATCGTGTTGGTAGGTGTTGGTGCGGTAGCGTTTCATTGATGCCGCCTCTTTTTCGTAGATGCCGCGGACGCGTTGGAAATCACCCAGCCCAAGGTGCGCATAAGCATCCTGCATCCGCTCGACCGGATCGGCAACTAAGTCTTCATAGCGAATTTCATAGAGGCGATCGGCGGGGAGTGTCGCCCGGTCTCGCTCAAAGGCTTCATACATTTCTTCAAACGCCGCAAACACATACTGCTCCAGTGTGTCCCCCGGATCAATCTGCAATCCCTGTAACTGGTGCAGCCCTCTCCAGAGCCGCATAGTCGATGGAAAGACAATAAATGGATCCCGCACAATGTGCAAGAATTTTGCCTCGGGAAACATCTCAGCCAACACACCAATCCTCGCTGTGTGTGGAGGGCTCTTGAGCACTGGCCGACGCGGATCCCGCACGCACAAGAGCTTGAGGAAGCGTCGTAGTGATTGCTGCCAGTGAGCGAGATCGGGGGCCGAGAGCGTTTTCAAATCGATCGCCACCGGCTGCCGGGAACTCGTCACGGGAAAAGCCATCCGTCTGTAGGAGGAGGGCGCGCCCATGTTGACCAATGCAAATTCATCTTCCTGAGGGCGATGCCACCCGGCGACTACATCATCAATCGGCCGCTTCGATGGCATCATCCAGCTGAGAGCTTTTGTCACGAGAGATTCGGTAAGCAAAAAGTGGCCGGGCGCAAAGCATTGATAGGTCGTCGGGCAGCAGAAGGTGTTGTCGCGCATCAGCATCTCGTGCATCAGCGTCGTGCCAGAACGCCAGTGGCCGAGGATAAAGACTGGCGCTAGTGGGCTTTGTTGCTGCTGCAATTGGCGGCGAAAACGCGCCTCGGAAAGCAGCTCGGCGAATGAATTAAAGGCCGCGGCGGCGGTGATGGTCGCAACCAACCCCCAACGAGAGAGCGACACTTTCGCCTTGTGCTCAGCAACGAGTGCCAGCCAGACACTCATCGGCATGCCGTGCCAAAATCGCGGCGCCCACCAAGGATAGGCGTGGAATTTCTCCTCTTTGAAGGCCCGAGCGGCCTGAGTCGACGGGGCCCGATTAGGGACCGGTTGCTTGAGTTTCGCTGAATGCGTGGTCATGCGTGGCAAGGCACTGAAACGGGGATGATAAGGCCCGATGTAAAAACTGTTCCCGTTACTCTACTCAAAACCTGATTGCCGCGTGATGCCTGTATTTTCGCTGGCCACAAGGGGAGACCGCAGGCCGTCTCGCATGGTCTCGGCAAGCGTTGCGACCGCCGAACGGCCTGTTGTGCGGGAACGCTCCTGACCATTCAATCCAACCACCAGCACGGTGGGGAATCTCTTGACGTTAAATACGCGAGCGACGTGGGAATCGTGGTCGGCGTCCACCAGCACACACACAAATTGCTTAGAGAGCGAAACGATGCGGCTGTCGATCAGCGTCTCTTGCACCATTTCGCCAGACCAGCGGCACCAACAAGCGCGAAAGATCAAAAGCAGCGGTTTGTTTTCGGCCTTTGCCCGCGTCAGTCCAGTTGCGTAGTCATCGCTGTATTCAATGCTGGCCGCAGCGACGCCCTGCCCTCGAGCCCAGAGGCCGCTTCCCAGTTGCGTATCCGGAGGCATCAGCAAGCTGCCTGAAGAAGAGTCAGGCCGCTGAACTTGTTCATCGCGAATATCGCAGCCACAAAAAGGCGCGATTGCGAGGGCAACTGTCAGGGCGATGAATTTTCTGTAAGCGGCCCTCGGGCAGCAAATGCTCGAGCCCGCATGGGAAGTATGAGAGAGCTCTGATCGTTTTAAACACATACTTTGAATCCAAATCTTAACGCTCGCAGAAAACCGTGCGGCGTCTATAAGGCCAGAACTCGACGCCCCGCGACGAACCCTTTCAGAGCGTAGGTAGGGGTTGGGGCTGTGCCGCGGCAAGCCCGCTTGCCCAGACGGCCGCCGAGAAACCTCCCATGCGTGGCAGGCGTTTTTGGCTACGGCTTTGCTGCGGCCAAACAATAGCGCAAACCCGGCAAACTGCCCACTCTTTGCAGAGCGATGGGCTTGCGGCTCAAGCTGACTCACTCGCGTTGTCTTAGAAAGTTGATGGCTCTACAGTCCTGCGGGCATTGCAGGTAAGGGAACCGGTGATCAAAGTTCCAACCACTACTCTTTTTATTCTTGCGGCCGCGATCTCGAGCGCGGCTTTGGGATCGGGGTGTCGATTGATCCCCCGCGCTGGACCTGTGCCGCAGGAATTAGCCAACGCCAGACGGCTTTGTAACGAAGGACTCTCGGCTGCCGACAAGCAGGACCTCTTGCGGGCCGAAGGCTTACTGGAGCGGGCTGTCAAAAGCTGCCCTACCGACATCGACTCGCGTCGACACTACGCCGATGTGCTCTGGAAGCGGGGCGAACGCATGGAGGCCGTCAACCAACTTGCTGAGGCGTTGCGGCTCTCGCCAGGAGATGTCGGACTGTGCATCGACGGGGGGCGAATGTATATGGAACTCGGGCTTCTCGATGACGCCGACAGGCTGGCGCGAGAGGCCGTTAGCAAGGCACCTCGTTCGGCCGAGGCCTGGCACTTGCAGGGACTGGTCTCACTGGCCCGTGGCAAAATGGAAGACTCGTTGGCCGACTTTCATCGGGCGCTGGCGATCACACCGGAAGACCGTGGCATTCTCATCGATACGGCCGAAGTCTACAGGCGGCTCAACCGACCGCAGCGAGCACTGGCCACGCTGGCGATTCTGAGTGAAACCTACGGCCCCAATCAAACGCCGGGACATGTGCTGGCGCTCGAGGGCATGGCGCAAGAAGCGCTGGGTCGTCCGGTGGACGCCCTCGAAAGCTACCGCCATTCGATCGCCCAGGGAGAATCCTCGAGCGACATCGCTTCGCGGCTAGCGGCCCTTGAGCAGAGCAGTCAATCGCAGACGCCAACGAACATTGCGTCCGACGCACCAGCCCACGCCCCCCGACGCGAATAAATGGAGCCAGAGGTCCGGGCTCCGGGTGCACCGGGGAGCTTGAAGTTCCAGAACCGATTCACGCTCCGCCGTCTGCTGCAGGGTTTGATTGGGCAAACTCCGTTAATAAACCTCGTCATGGGTTCCGAACGTTTTCAAAAGGATCGCTTCGTTGCCTTCGTACTGAACGAATTCGAAGACAATCCGCAGGTCGTAGCCAACACTACAAGCCCATGAACCCGCCAGTTCGCCCTTCAGTTTGTGTGTCTTCAGGGCCGCGAGGAATGCACCTTCCGCCGAAGATTCTTATACCGTTTGGAAGATGGGGCCGGCTTCCGGATGCTTATTCACAAGCCTGTGTGCCGCCCTCATGAAGGTCGGCGAGTGCAGAAGAAGTCGCCTCATTTCCAGATCTCTCGCATCAATTCGCCCGGGGTCGCCGGTGAACAACGGCCTTCCCCAAACTCCTGGCGAGCTTGCTGGACTTCGGCTATTAGCCGCTGGCGAGATGCTTGAGCCAACCGGCGGTGCAAGATAGCAATGAATTCCTCCTGCTCATCGTGAGACAGATGATCCACTGCTTCCAAAACCTCACCAAATGGTAACTCATTTGTCATGTCATAAGCGTAGTCCCCGATTTTCTATCGCGTGAGACTCTTACGATACCTCATCTCGGCTATTGGCCAAACAACTCCACCATTTCATAAAGATTCACGCGGGCTCGCTACGGTTTTATAGGTGTCGGTTGTCTTCGCGAGCGTTACGAGCCGCATTTAAAAAGCCTTTATCGCGAGGGGAACCGCGTAGAGTGACATTCGGCCGCCCAATAACTCAACTACACTTTCTGGGGGGTTCGGCTTTATTACCGATGGAGGTTTGAGATGGCTCACAAACAATTGCGATGCATGTCAGAGCGGGTGTTGTCGGAATGTCGTTGGCGTTCTGGCTTTTCGATTATGGAAGTGCTGGCGGTCTTTGCCGCTCTGTCGCTCTTTATATCGCTTGTCTTACCAGCGATGAATCTGGCCACAGAAAGTGCCCGCAAACTTGCCTGCGCGAATAAGCTCCGGCAAATCGGTATTGCCTATGCCGAGTACATCACACAGTTTCCATCTGGCCTGAACGGCAACCAGTGGCTCAAGGCATTCCTGCCGGAGCTTGACCCGTCAGGATTTGAATGCCCCAGCGACAGAAACGACCGAAGCTTTACGGACGTGGCCGATTACTCCATTTACATCGTCAATGTTAGTTACTCAATCATGCTCAAAGACGGCCCGTGGGCCATGCTTGCCAAAGCACCGACCTACAAGGCTGCCAACGGCGTTGACTGTCGAACAAGTTATGGAAACCCGGGCAATGGCCCGATCAACGGCAGCTCAAATCCAGTGCCCGGCGGTTATTTTTGTCTCTTTGAAGATGCCTACTCATGGGTCGTTGGCCCCGATGCGATTGGTATTTTTTTCTGGGACGCCGACGCAGCACCCCGACACCTCGGCGGCACGCTGAATGTGGTCTTTTTCGACGGCCATATTGAAACCAAGACAACTGATGAAATCAATCCTTGTGTCCCATGGCTTCACAACCTGTACTGGTCACCGGAGACGATGCCGATCATTCCAGTGCCGTTTTAAACACGCCGAGATCGGCTCGTTTATTCGCCGGTTGTCGTGCGGCCAGTGAGGAGGTCAAAGGCCCCGATCGCTGGCACGAGCATGGCCAGTGTGGCAAACCCGTAGGCCGCCGTCACCACAAGCAGCACCTGCAATGAATTGCCCTGTAGGAATCCTGTGATCGCCACAAATGTCAGGGCCGGCAAAAGGGCCGCTGCCCAGCCGATCGCGGATGAGGGATTGCGCGCTGAAAGCGCGGCGTAGAGACCGATGGCCCCGCCGACAATGATGGCCAGAAAAGGGGCCAACTGGAGTTCAAAACTGCCCCCAAAGGCCACCATGATCCGCATCGCCGTCGCCACACCCACAAAGAGAAATGCCACCGTGCTCAGAGCCACGGCAATCGCCCGCCGCGAGGCCGCATACGACAGTCCCACATGCAGGCCCAGCGTGGCCGCAAAAAAGAGCAGGATCACGACGCCAGCCGCCAAATAAAATCCGTTTTCAAGCGAAGCGATCCCAGCCCACACTAGCGCCACGCACAGCAGCACCGGCAGCAGCACGATCTCTCGAGCCACAACTAAAACTCCAATCAGCTTGCCCCAGATAAACTCTGCCGGCTCAAGGTCAGTCACGAGCAAAACATCGAACGAGCCACGATCCCGCTCGGTCGTGATACTCGTGACTGCAAGCGCCGCCACTGCTAATAAGGAGGCCAGCACCATCGGTACAACAGCCACGGCCACCGCCATTCTGTCGGGCCGCGAGGCCTGGGCTTCGGTAACGATTCCGGCTACCGCCGCCGCAAAGAGCACTAGCCAAGCGATCCGCACTAGCACAATCGTGCGGCCGTACGCTCGCGTACAAATTTCACGCCACAGCACGGGGTTATTCCAGACCTGTCTTGAGGGTCGTTGCAGCGATCGCCTGCTCCATGCTGCCAGCCAGCCAGTCGCATTTTCCCGCCGCGACTCACAGGCTCTGTTCCAGCGACGCACCTGGGCGACAGCGATAGCGTTACTGATCAGGACGATGGCCGTACAGATGCCAAAAAAGGCCGGCAGTGACTGACTCTGAAAGGGTTCGATCGCAGCAAACACGGCCCGCGCCGGCGAAGCCAATCCGGCGCTAGCCCCGTACCACCCCATGGCAACTTCGCCAGCGGCCATCCAAGCCACAAGCACAAATGTCGTAAAGGCCAGTGATTGAAATGTCGTTTCCTTCCAGAAGGCAACGGCGGTCGCGATGCTGGCTGCCGCCAGCGACGCTGCCATCGTGACTGCAAAAAGCCGGGCCAACTGCCCCCCCGTCACGCCTCCAAAAAGTGCCGCGATTGCAAAGATCGGCAGCGCCGAAAAGAGCAGCAGACTGACTCTGACAAGACTCGCCGCCAGCTTGCCGATCACCAACTCAAAGTCGCTCAAACGGCTGATGAGCAGCAGTTCCAGCGTGCGGCGATCTTTTTCACTGCTGACGGCGACGGCGCTTGTCAGGGCAGCTGCCAGCATGGCCAGTGCCAGTTGCAGGGGGGCCAAAATCCTCATCAGCGTAGCCCCAAAGCGAGCGGTATCCCCGGCAGTGGTAATCGACTGCGAGCCGGTCACCACCAGCCAACAGGTGGCGATGATCGCCAGCAGCAAGCCACAGTAAATGGCCCTCGCTAGAAAAAGACCCTGCGATCGTGGTGCAAACGCGATCTCGCGTTCAAAAACAGCGCCTAAAAACATCGCTCTTTCGCCTATTTTATCGAGCCAGTGGAAATTGTTTCAGCCACTGGATAGAGTATCAAAACTCGGGTGATGCTGAGTGCTTGGGTTTTGGCTGGGGACGACTCCGCCAGAAAGCCTGAGTGAGTTTTTAATGGCAATCGCTGCGAATTTGCCCAAACCTCTCGATACCTATTCTAAAAGGATCTACCAGATGTCTTTGCGATCTACGACCAGCCTCTGTTTTCGAATGCTGTGCTTTGGTTTTATTGTATCTGCCGCTGCCCTTAGTAGCACCGCAGTGTATGCACAGGTCACTGCTCAAACGCTTATCGGCAAGGCCGTCTCCGATGATGCTGCGGATAAAGAAGTCACTGGTGCGATCAATCGCTTTCGTGATCGTGACATTGACGGCTGCCGGGCGATCCTCGAGCGCATCAAATCGAATAACGTCAAGATGCCGCCGCCGGGCGTGATGATGGCGATGCTCTGGTTGAGTGCCAATCAACTCCCGCAGGCTCGTAGCGAATTGGAAGACTCGGTCATTAAGTTTCCCAAAGACCCCGAGCCCTACCTGATGATGGGCGATCTCGCTTTTCAAGATCGCCGCGTGACCGATGCCGATGTGCTGTTTGCCAAGGCCAGCCTGCTGGCAACTGAATACGCTGAAAATGCTAAACGAAAGCGCGACTTCGACATTCGCTGCCATGCCGGCAGTGCGGCTGTCGCCGAAGCCAGAAAGCAGTGGGACATTGCCCAGAAGCACCTCACCGAATGGCTGACTCTCGATCCTGATAATGCCAGCGCTCACCAGCGAATGGGCATTGTGCTCTTTCAACTGGCCGATCCGAAAAAAGCACTCGAACAGTTTCGTGAGGCAAAAAAACTTGACGAGAAGGCCGTTCAGCCTGAATTGGCTATGGCCCGTCTCTATGACGATGCCAAGAAGCGGGATGTGGCTAAAAAGCTGATCGAAGAGGCGATCAAAATGGCTCCCCAAGATTCAGCTGTACTGCTCGCTGCATCGCAGTGGTATTTGGGCCAGAATGATCTCGAAGCCGCCAAGACGAATGCCGAAGCGGCCCTCAAACTCGATGCCAAGGGCCTCGAAGCCAAGATTGTGCGTGGAGCGGTGGCCCGCGTGGCCCGCGACTACAAAACGGCGGAAAGCTTTTTCAATCAGGCACATGTCCAGTCGCCAGGAAACTTCCCGGCCTCCAACTCGTTGGCGCTTGTATTAATTGAGTCAGAAGATAAAGAGGATCGGCAACGAGCGCTTGAAATGGGTGAGGCCAATGCGGCAATGCACCGCGAGAATTCTCCTCAGCAGGTCAACGCTCTGACAACGCTGGCGTGGGTTTACTACAAGCTCGGTCGGCGTGAGGATGCGGAAAAGATTCTTTCGCAGATCACGCAGAACAACGCGTTGACCACTGACGGAGCTTATTATGTTGCCAAACTCCTCTCCGATCGTGGCGAGAAGGATCGCGCCAAGAAGATTCTTGAAGAGGTCTTGGCTAACGAGCCGATGTTTGCCACACGGCCCGATGCAACTGACCTCCTGAGCAAGCTGAAGAAAGAGAAGGAGTGATTAGAATCGATCGTTTTTCTGGCGGGCTATGAGTAAGGCGGCTGGTACTTTCCTTACTCTGGATCGCTTTAAAACACTCTCTCTAGAATCGTTTAATCTATTCGCGGGTGCCCGCTGGGAGCCAAAAAAGCGCCAGTAGGGCACCCGCTTTTTTTTGTGAGGGCGGTCTCTTCGGTTAACGCTAGCTTCTTTTCAGACGCCCTCTTGGGGCTCTGGCCGAGAAATTCGCTGGCTCAAACTTGAGATTTGAGTGCGAAACTGTTTCTCTCGTAAGACTCGCACCTTGGGATCAGCTTCGAGGCTCCGTGATTCATCGGCGAACTCCTGCGGCGTCATGCGGATGCGTTGCTCAAACCGCCGCCGCGAAAGTGACCACTGACAGATCGCCACCATTGCCGCCACAGCGGTAAGTTGCAGCAGTGACTGCTGGGCCATTAGAAAAAAAGCTGCCGGATTGTCGGCCTCTCCAGAGCCTGCACAGAGGGACACAAGCGGCTTTGCAACAAGCGCGGCCGCCACGACCAGAATCCCAAGGCTCACTGCATTGCCCAGAAGCATCCGTCCAGTCGAAATCGAGATCATTCGTTTGAGTCCAGCAAAGGGATCGATGCGCTGAAACTCTGGCAATGCTCGAGACAGTCGCCACGACGAGCCGTCAAGCATAAACCGAACGAGTAGGCCTACCGCGGCACTCACTAAAACGAGGCCCATCGTCGGCAAAAGCAGAGCGGCCGGCACAAGCTCACTCAAATCGCTGCTTGACCCCGGGGGTTGAAGAATGGCCTCGCGTAGCGACTGCCGCAGCATACAGGCGGCCGCCGGCACAGTCATTATCGCCCAACCGGGTAATAGCAGGAGCACCACCACCACCATTGCCACCCAGGCCAAGAGTGCCGACATCGGCATCGCACCTTGCTGCCGGGCCGCTTCGCGGCGGCGTGACGTGGCTGGGATTGTGCGGTCGGAGGCCTCGGACATGATCGCTACCTCGGTGTAAAGCAGGCTTCGATCGGTCCTTCCACTAGCGTGCCAAAGCCACCGGCCCAAGCGTCAACGCCAACATAGATAGCCCCCAACAACACCACTGCCGCAGCCGCCTGCAACAATCCGTGGCCGGGCATAAAGGCAATCGTGCGCATGCAGATGGCACTCGCCAGATGGAAGGCCATAACAGCCATCAGCGACGGCATGGCCAGCGTGACAGCCAGCGACAAGCAGAGGCCGGGAATCTCGACGGCCCAAAACTGAAACAGATCTGGTAGCCGATTGGGATTGAGAGCGAGTTGGCCGATCGGCACAGAGTGGACGCTATCAATCAGCCCAGCCACAACGCCTAGCTGCCCACCTGCAGCCAAAAACGCACTCAATCCAATCCACCACGCGAGCCTGGCGATGCCGGCGGTCTGGGCATCGCTGTGGGGATCAAAGTCATCAGCCCAGGAGAGACCAGAAACACTCCCCAGAATGCCCCCGGCCCAGGCAGAAGCGCTGAGCACAATCGCTACTGACGTGCCGATTGCAAAGCCAACCAGTAACTCTCCTCCCAAAAACAGCGGCAGCGATACGCTCGTAAAACCGTCGCTCAATGGGGCGGTGCTGATGGCTGCTGGAATCGCCACCGCTGAGAGAGCTGCGACGAGCGCCGCTCGAATTCGCAGCGAAAGGCCGGGGAAAACTGGCAGCGTGCTCAGTCCAACCGCGCCAGTTATCCTCGCCAGCACACCCGCTGCCAGCATCACAACCATCGATAACTCCGGAGAGTCGCTGATCAAGCCTGTCGTCATTACGATCCTCCGGCGGCATTCCGCAAGAGTTCGACCATCCGTTCCACCATCCACGGCATCACCATCACCAAAACTAGCGCCATGGCCAGTAATCGTGGCACCAGCCCCACGACCGGTTCGTGGATGCCTGTGGCAGCCTGCACCAAGCCCATCAGGGTGCCAATAATAAACCCCATGAGGATCACAGGCGCTATCACGATCAGGCCCGAGAGAATTGCCTGCCGCACAAATTCCACTAACTGGCTATCGCTCACTGGAGTCACTTCCTTTTTGCGTTCTTCACAAATCGTCAGGACGCCGCGACACCTACGCTGTCAAGCAGCGACTGGATCACCAGCGACCAACCGTCTGCCATGACAAACACAAGTAACTTCAGCGGTAGAGAGACAAGCGTCGGCGGCAACATCACGAGGCCAGTGGCGACAACAAGAATTGCCACGATCACATCAATCACCAGAAAGGGCAGCAGAAGTCTGAATCCTATCGAAAAGGCCGTCTCTAATTCGCTGACAAGAAAAGCAGGCAAGAGTGTTTCAATGGGCACATCGTCATAGGTGGCGATCTGCTTTGGGGCCGTCGGATGACGGTCGAGAAAGAGCAGCATTGTATCGCGATTACCGGCCTGTTCGATCTGCGTAGCCATCCACCGACGGATCGGTAGCGTGCCTTGCTGGCAGGCCACCGGAAGGTCAATCTGCCCCTGTTGATAGGGCTCCACTCCGGCATGGTAGGCGCTCGTCCAGATCGGCCACATGACCATCGCCGAGAGAAAGAGTGCTAGGGATGTAAGGATTTGGTTTGCAGGCAACTGCTGCGTGCCCAGCCCCTGCCGTAAGAGTGCGAGCACAACGGACATCCGCACAAAACAGGTAGTCATCAAGAGCACCGCCGGTGCGAGACTGACCACGCCAAACACGAGTGCAGCCGAGAGCGTGGCATCGAGGGATCTGCCGCCAGCAAACCGCGAGACAAGACTTGAAAGCACAGCCGAAGCATCGCCGCCAACCAGCGGCACCGCCTCACCGGCCGGACGAGGGGGCGCTTGCTCAACGGCGGTAACGAGGGCTGGGGCTGGGGCAGCAGGTATTTCTTCCCCATACCCCGAGGCGGCACAGAGTAAAGTTGCCAGCAGACAAAAAGTCGGCCTGCTCAGCGCAACTTTCCCGCTCCAAAAAGCCTGCCGGAGCATTATGCCGCCTCCTGCCCAGGGGCCTGTTCAGAAATTCCACTGGGCCCGCCAAGAACGCCTTTTGAAGCGATCGTCTGCGAACTGCTAACGGTTCTTGAGCGGCTGCCAACAGTGGAAAGGAACCGGCTCGGACGCAACCGCGCATGCACACCGCGACAGGCTGCCGCAATGCATTCGGTGGCCTGTGGATCAGTGAGCTCTGACAGAGTCTGACACCCACTCGGCGAGAGGCTGACAAGCAGTGTCTTGGGCCCGAAGCGAACGATGCGCACCGTGTGCTGACCGCCCAGCGAGCCCTCACCGAGAATGTCAAAGACATCGGGGGGCAGCGTCGATTGACGCCGCTTGGCCAGCACTTTGATTAGCAGCACTGCGACGAAAGCCACGGCAATCAGTCCCATCACTTTCCAGTCCAGCGGCTGTCGAGGAATAGCCGTGACAGGATTGGTTACGTTCTGAGCGGCATCCCCTGTTGGCAGTGGCACCGCGGCCAACACCTGCGGCGGTCTCACTGACTCTCCCGTCTCTGTGGCAGACGCGATCGGGGTCACGGGAAGGATGGCGAGAGCCAGTATAAGGGTGCCACAACCGGCCGCGACATGTCGGCTGCGTGCAAGTGTTTCAGTCGCCTTCAAAGGCGGCGTTTCACAAACGGCAGGAAGATTTTTCCACGCTCTCATGCGGCCGCCTTGAATTGATGTGCGTCGCGGGGTTCTAGCCGCTGGTCTGAGTCCGATAAATCGGCATCGACCCCCGCCCAATCAATCTGAGGGTGGCTCTGGCGACGGTGGCTGGACTGATAACGGACGCTTAATCTGGATTGTGAAGACGGCCGCGATCCGGCCCACCACAGAAAGCCCGCCAGCAGTCCGACACAAATGCTGGCTGCCGCTAGCCAGGCTTCGCGGGGCACATCGGCTTGACCATCGCTGCTGCGAAGATGCTCTGGCAATAAGTTGACCAGCGATTGAACAAGCGGTACGGGGAGACTGGCTGCCGGATGGCCCGTCGACTGCGCAAGATCCTCACCTCGCTGCAATGCAGGTGGCTTGCTGGCATTGTGAGTGAGAGCATCGGCTCGATCCGCCCGAATGCTTTGACTAGACTCGGCTTGGCGACGGCTTACTGCCGCCTGAGCGACTGCAAACCGGGTGAAGATAATCTGCTGATTCTCTGGATTCCTCGCCATAGGAATCATCTGCACAACCAGTTGACGAATGCGATTGATCTCTCGATCCGCGACAATCTGCATCGCTCCTTCTAGAGCTGCTGCGCTGCGCAGGTTTGTTTCAGTCAGAGCCTGATTATCGGCCCGGAATGCCGTTTGAAAATAACTCTCTGGTACGGCAATCGAAACATGAATGGAGGCCAACGCATGCTCTGTCGTAGGCCGCTGCGGAGGAGCCACTTGGATGGTTACCGGTGGCGGGGGAGTCTTGACGGGGGCAATCTCAAGCGGCGTGTTGGCAGCAGCGATCTGCTGGACGACAACCGGATCAGTCCGTGAGGGCACGGCCGGCTCGGGGACCACATCAATAATAGCTTGCAAGACCTCGCTTTCAGCCGATTCAAATTCAACTGCCACATCGACCACAGCCCCTTTGACAAACGACAGCGATTGTCGCAATTTCCCGGTAAGGTACCGCTCATAAGCAATTTTTTTTGCCAGAGCAGGATCGGTGGCAGCGATGTTCGACTCCTGCTCCAGAGGGCCAACAAAGACCCGGCCGCTGCGCAGGTCTGTCACCGCCACATGATCGGGCGAAAGGCCAGCAATGGACGAAGCCACCAGCACGCGAATGGCCTGCACTCGCAGCGGATCCAGCTCTGAATCCAACTGCGTGCTGACATTCACGCTGGCAGTTTTGACGGAGCCACCACGAATGGCACCGTCGGGGCTCGATCGCTCTCCAACATCGTAGAGCACGGCGGCCCGTTCGATTCCCGGCATCGAACAGATGACCAGCGAGAGTTCTTCCTGCGTCGCTACTCTTAGCAATTCCGACTGCACAGCCCTGCTTTGCCATGGACTGTTGTTGGCTAGTGCGCGCCGCAAGCTTCCACCAAACTCCCGAGGCAGGGCTTCGTTATCGACCAGCGCCCGCATGTAGGCGCTCTGTCGGTTGCGGGGCACATAGACTCGCCCGCCTTCGGTGCGGTGGTCGGTGAGTTGAGCGCGATCAAATGCCGCCTCCATGATCGCCAATTCTGATGATGGCAACACCGTGCCTGAGAGCAACTCGGTCTCTTCACGAATCGGTTGATCCCGCAGCAGCCAGACAGCCCAGCCAATCGAGACGGCCACAAGACCGATCGCAAAGACCTGTGACGGGCTGATGAACGATAGTCGTTCACGGGATTGAGTGGATGAGTTGAATGGTGCGTCCATGCACGGCCCTTTTTAACTGCTACTATTTAAATTTAAGCGGCCATGCGACTGGCTCGCTTCTGCGGCAATCGAAGCGTGAAGGCCGTACCTCCCTCGGGACAGTTGGCGGCGTGAAGCGTGCCGCCAAGTTGTTCCACCAGCGCGCTAGCCGCAGCCAGCGACAGGCCTGCTCCGTCCGGTTTGGTCGTAAATCCGGGCTCAAAAAGCCGGGAGTGCGTTTGACCCCAGAGGCCTGGGCCAGAGTCGGCCACCTCGATCTCGATGGCATCTGGATAATCGATGCTCGTGACAACAATCTCGCGCATCTGCGGCACTTCGCAGGCTCCTGAGACTTGATCGACTGCCTCCAAAGCATTCCCCAGCAGCGTGGTAAAAATGCGGCGAATCATCGCGGGATCGGCATGAATGGCATGCTCGTCGGCCACATCAATCGCCACTTTGAGTGGAGGCAGATTGAGATCGCTGCGAGTGCAGGCCGCATCGGCCAGAATGACTGCAAAAATGCTGCTCAGGGAAACCCATTTTGCCGCTGGACGATCGGGCGCAACAAGATCCCCGATATGCTCTAGAGCCTGTGAAACAGCATCCACCTCGCTGGCCATGCGAATCATCGCTGCACGCTCCAGCCGATGATCAGCAGGGTCGATAGCCGAAGCTCGCAGGCCCGCACAGACGCTTGCCAGTCGCGCTTGCATTCGATCGACGGCTAAACGCACTCCCTCGGCCATGCGTCGATCAGCCCCGACTTGATTGCCGATCTGCCATTGCTGTCCCCGTTCATTGCCCTCGCTTTCAGCCAAGGCAATCGGCAGGATGCGAGGCTGCTCGTCGGAGTCAATGGTGCGGGTCGGCGTCATGGTGGGAAACCCTCGTTTGAGATCGGCTGAAACAGACCGCACGCTGACAGAACTACGATTACGAAGGGGCACAGTGCGAGGGCACTGGTACTTGAGTGCCACAGACATCGTCCATGACCCAGCGGTTGACATCGTTCAAAATAGCTTTCGAGAGATCCTTGCGACCCGGATAGATGCGCATGGCAAGCATCGCGCCGGCTGCATGAAAGAGTCGCAGCGTCTGGTCGGTCTGTTCGGCCACGCCGGTGGACTGACTTCTATGACAGCAAAGGAGCATCGGCAGTCGTCGTACTCGAAAGAGTTGTGAGAGGAGGCCTTCAGAGAGTGGAAATGAACCGCCCAGCGAGATCACGCCAGCAAATGCTTGGGGATGACGGCACGCGAGACGAAAAGCGTCGGAGCCTCCCTCGCCCTGACCGACCAGATAGATGCGTTGTGGATGGACGCTTGCGTGTTCACAGACTCGATCGATCGCCCGCCAGACGGCGTCCTCACGATCCAGCGAGTTGGCCGAATCGGTCGGCGAGACTCGGGGTTCGACGGCGATAAAGTTTCGCAGGCTCACTCGTTGCATGACGCGGCCCAGATCAAATGGTCGGGGAGCCTCGCCCGGCAGCCAGACCAGCAGTGGGTAGGCGTAACTCTCTTCATAGGCCAGTGGCATGAAGACCTGATCGTCGCCCATTGGTAATGACAGGCACGCCGGCAATGCCGTCCGTAACCGAGCCATTGCATGCAACAAGCGGCTTACAGGCGGGCTCTGTTTGGGGAGACGGCTACTCACAAGACACCTCAGCGGAAGGGCTTTTGGTACATCGAGCAGCGAAAAAATCGCTACTACGCAGCGGGTTGTAGCGAAACACTCACAGTCGGGCAACGTCAGGATTGAGCCTAAAAGAAGGCCTCGCACCCGCACCCGCAATCCAAGGCACAACAGGTAAGGCTGGCAACAAGGGGGGTTTTTCAAACCACTATAATTTGCAAAACACTGGTTCTTGGTTGCCGAGTTCGTAACACGCTAGGCCGTCAGGCGATTCATGACACCGACGAGTTCCTTGACCGCGGCAATGCTCTTGTCCAACGCGGCTCGCTCGACTGGCAGTAGGTTTAATTCGATAATCTTTTCGACACCGCCGCTGCCGAGCACTACCGGCACGCCGACGAAGTAACCGCCAACACCATATTCTTTGTCGCAGTAGGCCGCACAGGGTACAAGACGTTTCTTGTCTCGCACCACCGCCTCAACCATTTGAGTCGTGGCTGCGGCCGGCGCGTAGTAGGCACTGCCCGTCTTCAGCAGGCTAACAATCTCCGCCCCACCATTACGGGTGCGAGTGACGATAGCCGCAAGCTTCTCTTGTGATAAAAGCTGCGTGATGGGAATGCCACCGACGCTCGTGCAACTCGGAATCGGCACCATTGTATCGCCATGACCGCCGAGCAGGATTGCCGAGACATCTTCCACGCTGACGCCCAGCTCCATTGCCAGAAACGCACGGTAACGCGCCGTATCCAGAATGCCCGCTTGGCCGATCACGCGGGCCGGCGGAAAGCCTGTCACTTGAAAGGTGCGTTGCACCATTGCATCCAGTGGGTTACTGACGACGATCACAACCGCCTCAGGACTGGTGTTGCGGATCTGTGCTGCCACATCGCCGACGATCTTGGCGTTTGTGGAGAGTAGATCATCGCGGCTCATACCGGGCTTGCGGGCAATGCCAGCCGTGACAACCACGACATCGCTCGCGGCTGTGTCGGCCCAGGTGTTGGTGCCGGTTAAGCGTGCGTCAAAGCCGACGATGGGGGAGGCCTGAAAGAGATCCAGAGCCTTGCCGGCAGGCATGCCTTCTGTCGCCGGAATGTCGAGGAGCACGATGTCGCCCAGCTCGGCAGCCGCACACCAGTGAGCGGTTGTCGCGCCAACATTGCCGGCACCGATGATCGATATTTTAGCTCGTCGCATAGTTCGAAATTCCTTATTGAGACTGTCTTTTACCCTGTGTCGGATGTTTTTTGTTGGCCCGTGCTGAGTTGGCCCGAGTACGAGTCGGGAGTTCAAGGTTTTCGTCGCCGACGGCGAACCAAACAAGCCCTGCTTGCCATCTGCGGAGTTTGCTGAGAACGAGCTGATCGCCTGCCGTGGCTGGCGTACATTTCTCAGGGCAGTTGCACGCGGTCTGGAAGTTGGCTGCGGGCCAGCTTCGCTTGTTTTTGAGCGTCTCGACTGATGGCCCACGCGCCGGCCAAAAGTATCAAGCCGATGAAGCCCGCGATGCCGGTAAAAACCCAGCCTAGGGTGCTGCCGGCTTCGGCAGCAGAAGGATCGGGTAACCACACTGCCCGCTTGCCAATCAATAAGGGCGTTTCCTGACGATCATTCTTTTTTTGATCCTGACCCGTCGGTGTTGCAATCAGATATTCGTATCGCTTCAAGGCAAACCCCGACACTCGCACATGCTCGTTGATATTTTCCCCCGTCGGCATCTCCTTGGGGAGCGAACGCACGCAGCACACGATTGGGTAGTTTTCCTGCAGGCGATCGTTGACTTTTATCAGCGCTGTATCGACGAACACAAAAAGCTCCCAGTAGTGGTCGGTGCCAATTTCCTTCCGCCGCAGCGGATCATCTATTTCGATACGAGTGGCCCGCAGAGCAACACCATCAATCGTGACTGGATCACCGCGGTGAGTGACAAACCAGTCTTGACCCGGATCGATCATCGGCACGATGTCGGCAGGTGGGCCCGCTGCAGTTTCGATGTTGGTTTGCGTGGTGCGACCCAGCGCTGCCAGAACGGCATAGAACGCCTCTGTGTCACCAGACACGAGCTTTTGGCCGTCGACAACGGTGTCAAAGAGACCGTAGTCCATGCCGAGTGAACCCAGCGGCGTCGGTGGAAACCACGACACACGCATGGCGGCTACGAGCAAACTGTGAGGCTCGGAAGGCCAGCTGGCCTGCTCTGGCCTAGCTTTGTCAACCTGCTCTGGCTGCTCGGGCTTCTCCGTTGAGGCAACCGGCTGCGGACCATCGCCCAACGAGAGCGGCAGACCAGTGGCGGCAGCAGGTTCGTCGATGGTCTGCCATCGGGGCCAAGCCTTTGGGGCCCGATCGGTGAGCACATCGACAACTAACCCGTTATCCCCCACGATGCGCACCACATCAATCTGCTTACGATCGGCGATCTCGGCCTGCTCTTTTGACAAAACTTGCGGCGCGACAAAAATCGCTCGACCACTGATGCGCACAAACCTATCTTGAACCCGCGTCTCCTCAGCCGCATTTTTTTGGCTTGAGTCGATTTCCAAAGCGTTCGCGTTCCATTGGGCTCCTAGCAATACTGGCGCATTTTTCAATCGGGCCATCACTCGCAAAACAAACTGCTGCTTAGCAGCGTTCCAAGGCGTGGGTTCGACAAGAATCTGTCTGGAGGCGACATCGATTTTCCAGGTCGAAAGGTACTCGACAAGCGATGTGTCGACTGCGTCTGTCTCCTCTGACTGGGCTAGGGTCATTGTGGCCTGAGCGATCAGGAGCCCAAGGAATGAGCTAGCCACTGCCACTACGTGCCCTTTGGCTGGCCAAGAAGCAGTCCGGGAATTTACAGATACACTCATTGCGGGAAAAGTCCTTGAGGGGGATCGGGCTCGATGGTTTTGTCTGCTTCCGACAACCGCCGCAGCGACTCAGTCGGTGAAAACAGTTCTATATTTGCCAGAGTGCTGGCCAGAGCGGTCGGTTCTTTTCTGGGAGTTTTGCGCGGCCCCTGATTGGCCCAGCGAATTCCCCAAAAGGTGAGGATCACAAAGACTGCCATCGTAACAAGCGCAGTGGTGCTCAGCGAATTATGGCTGGGCGTCAGCGGCAAAACAGGCTCCCAGATTGGTTCAAAAGCCATCACTAAGGGCGTCAGACGGATGGTGTCGGCGGCATTGTAGGCCCAGCGTTTGAAGAAATAACCAACCACCCGCACCGGTTCCTCGATCTTCATGCCGGTGGGAAAGTTCTCCGGTATCTCTAAAAAATAAACCACGATCGGCGAGTCGGGGCCTCCTTCGGGGGCAATCCACGCCTGCCAATATCCGTCGATATTGTATTGATTGGCGGGTGCCTTTACCCGTTGCAAGCGGCGGATGGTGCCCTGAAAGGTGACCCGCTTTCCCCGAAAACTACGCGGCTGACCAAACAATTCTATGAAGCTCACCTCGCGGGCTTTGGAACGATCCAGTGCCGCCTCTTTGCCAGATCGCAGCGTCATCCAAATTTGAAACCAGGCCTCGTCGTCGCCGGACCGAAAGACCGTATCATCACGCACCTGCTCAAGGGCCCGTAACGACGCGCCGACCTCGTCGGCCACTTCTACAAATGGCTCGGGGTCGGCCTCAATCACGACAGCATCGGCAACGCTGCGATTGACCAAGTCTTCCTTCATAGCCGTATCGACCTGCGGCGCCTCGACGGCAGGCGGCGGGTTCAGGTAGGTGCGTTCCAGCCAACTGACCAAGAGCAGCACAACAAGCGCCGGCGGCATAAAAAGCCAGAAGACGCGACGCTGTTCAACCCGCTTCAGATAATTCCGTGGGGCTTTCACTGGTCTGACAGGTTAGCCGCACCGGTCTGGTTCCGCTTTTGCAGCCGCATCTCACGCCACACGTAGGCGCCGAAGGAACTGACCAGCGCGAAGGGCATCGCAAGCATGATGAGAATGCTGTAAAAATAACCGCGGGCCACATTGCTCGCCTCGGCGTCTCCGGTGACCATCGCGTCTTTGCAATTGGGACAGCCAAAGGCATCGGCTGCCAAAGTTACTAAAGCAATTGCCAAACAGATCGACAAAACAGTGAGGGGCATCCCGCGATTCTTGTGGCAGATGGGGTGTCGCCAAAGAGCCCGCGAGGCTCTGGGCATGATGGCAATGAGTTGCTTCATGGAAGAATCTCCTTTGAACCTCGGTCTCCACCTTTGCCGACAAGAGAGACGGCAGGCGTTTGGCTATTTGTAAGTATAGGGTCGCCTGCGGGCTGAGGGTAGATGTGGTAGAGCAGCAGGTAGATTATGACTCCCGTGATTGACACATAGAGCCAGATTGGCAGCGTTATTTTTCCAAGCCGGCGATGGGCGGCCCATTTCCCCGAAAAAGCGAGGCTAAACATGGCTATTGCCAGGATCGGCACCAGCACGGCCAGCACAATATGGGAAATCAGGATGGTGAAATAGACCGTCCGGATCAGACCTTGGCCTGTAAACGGGACATGGCCCACGAGATAATGGTAGGTCAGATAGCAGCCTAAAAAAATGGCCGAGACGATAAACGCCGCTACCATCGCGACCCGGTGGGCACGCCAGTTTCCTTGACTGATAAAGATCCAGCCAGCGATCAATAACACCGTCGCAATCGAGTTGAGCACCGCATTGATCGTGACAAGCGGATGAATGGCAAAAAGCCACCCGGCCGATCCGATATTTACAAAGCCCATTCCGAGGAGGGCATTTGAGATTGCCGTGCCCGCAAAGATCTCCATGCTCTGGCAGAGAAAGATCACCGGGCGGCCTCCGGGATCACTGGGCCCTTGCTAGCAGCCGCGATAACCCTTGCGGGAGAACTTGCAGAGACTTCCCCCGGGGACTGTTCGGCGAGCACTTCGCGAATCAGTTTGACTAAGAGCGCTACACGATCCGGTTGGAGCAACAGGTAGCTGCCCCGTAAACGCCCCTGCCGATCAAAGACAACACCTCGCTCGGAGTGCACGCCTACCTCGGCTGTGAGAAGCAGCGTCTTGTTGGCCACCTCTTTGATCACTTGCATATCACCAGTCAGAAACTTCCAGCGGGCGGGGTCGGCATCCAACCGATCGGCATACCGCCTGAGCGTCTCGGGCGTATCGTTTTCCGGATCACAGGTGAGGCTGACTGCTAGGAAGTCTGGATCGGGGATGTCCCTGAGGATATCGGCAATGGACTGATTCTCCCGAAAGCAGGGACCGGGGCAGTTGGCAAAGAATACGCTCGCGAGCCAGACCTTACCCCGCAGACTGGCAGAATCAAACTCATCGCCGCTGCGTTCGGTGAGCTTAAAAGCCGCTGCTGGTTCACCCGGTTCAATTTTTCCTGCCGGCGGAGATGGTGGTTGGTTCGAGGCGACTCCATCGGCACTCTTTGCACTTGGCTTTTCGGCTGTGCATCCGCTGCCCAGCAAAAACAGCAGGCTGACCAGCACCCAAGGCCAAAAAGAGATACCCGTCAAGATGCGCCTCGTAGAAAAAATGTCTGGTCGGGGAATGTCTGGTCGTGGACTGACTGCCTCGGCATGCGGCTTAACGACTAATGCGGTGCAGGTTCGGCGAGGAGTTGCGTTTCACCGGCCTTCTCCATCAGCCAGACATCTGAAGGCCTTGCCATTTTGAGCACCCGTTCCTGACTCGCCATCCGAGTTCGCATGCCGATATCAGGCACAAGCATCAACGTCAAAAATACTGCCATCATACCCGCCGGGATCGTCAGCACATACTTCCAGTTGGCTTCCCAAAAAACATGCATGAAAAAAAGAATCACTAAGAGCGCCTTGGTGCACGACACAACCATCATGAAAGCCCAGCCGACGTACGGCTGATCCCGCCACGGCCAGTACGGGGAGTAGGTAAAGAAGGAGAGAGTCGTGAGGCCGCACAGCGCGACAAAGACGAGCAAGTACTTGCCGATGCCGCCGTGCGAGTGCTCGTCGGCATGACTGGCATCTGAGCCGTGATCAGAGAGATTGTCATCGGGCAGCGGGATGCCGCCCAATCGCGTGATCGGTCCGTGGCCCTGCGGGGCTTGGGATGGTGGCTCGTGATCGCTCATAAAAACCTCGTGACTCAAAACAGCGGGTCAAAATAGATACAAAAGCGGAAACAGAAAAATCCAAACCAGATCAACAAAGTGCCAGTACAGACCAGCATTCTCGATCATACCGGCCCGCTTGGGGCCGAGCTTATAGAGCAGCAAGATTGAGAAAACGATCAGGCCAACTATGACATGGATGGCATGAAAGCCCGTTAAAAAGAAGTAGGTGCTGGCCCACATCGTGCCTCCGGGAATGACGGCCGGCAGTTTGAGCCACGGAAAGATGTCGTTGAGGCCGCTGACATGCCCGCCGTGCCCTCCGCCGGCCTCTTGGCCTTCATGCGTTGCTAGCTGACGATCGGTAGGCAACGGCATCACTTGATCGGCCACAACCGCTAGGTCAAAGGCCTGCTGGTTGGGGTCTACAACCATCTGCCGCACTTTGAGCAACCGCCGACGGGCCGAGACCTCTTCGGTAGAGAGTTTGCCTTCGGGGGTATCGTCGAGTTCCTTGAGACGGTCGATCATGGCCGGTTCGCCCAAGCGAGCCCGCACCGCCGAACCGTAATAGAGATCTGGCTTTTCAAAAACGCGACTGCGCGGCGACCACGGATAGATGCCATGCTCAAACTTGGCCGCATACTCGTAGCCCTTAACGCCCAAGAAGAGTGATCCCAGCAACAGCGTGGCCACCATCCAGCTTTTAGCCGACTTTGTTTTATTTGCTTTGGCCGACTCGAAGGCCAGCACAATCGTGACGCTGGAGCAAATCAGCACAAACGTGTTGAAGGCGCCGATCGGCTCGCTTAGGTGAACATGATGTGGCTTGGGCCAGACAGGAGCCCCGAATCTCAGCACGACATACATCCCCAAGAGCGCTGCAAAAAACATGATCTCGGTGGATAAAAAGAGCCACATAAAAAGCTTGCCCCGCGTCAGCGGCAGGCCAGGCTGGTATTGCAGAACGGGGCCGTGATGGCCTCCGCCGTGGCCGTTGCCGTCATGTCCGTGGCCGTTGCCGTTACCATGGCCGTTGCCACCATGAGTCGGGCCCAGCGAACGAGAGCCTTGCGGTACAGAAATGGCAGGAGCATTCATGAGAAATGGTGGGGGCTAGAGATACTAAAAGAAACTCGGGAAACACCTGAAGCAACTGCGCTTAAGGAGACTGGGCAGCCAAAGACAACTGCCGCAGTGAGCAAGGCCAGCAACACTCCCAGCGAGGTGAGCAGCAGCACGCGGGCCGACGCATCATCGCGACGCACGGCAAATCGAACTGTGGCCACGCAGTAGGCAATCGACGCAATCGCCGCCGCTAGAAAAAATCGTGTGCTCGCAGAAGGCACGGCCAAAACAAGACTGACAGGCACCATCGCCAAGGCCGCGGCCAGCGATTGCCCTGCTGCCCGCAGGCCGCTGGGATCATCGACAGAGAGCATGCGGAGGCCGGCCATCGCGTACTGTCTACGGTAGATCCAAGCAATCGCCATGAAGTGGGGAAACTGCCAGAGATAAAGGACCGTGCAAAGGGCTGCCGCAGCTAAGCTGCCGGAGGCATCGCCGCCCGCCAATCGCTGCGGGCCGTCGGCTGCCAGCCAACCGATGGCCACCGGCATCGCTCCAGCCACCGCGCCGACGGCCGTATTAAGAGGAGACATTTTTTTCATCGGCGTGTACACGACGACATAGATCAGCCAAGTGGCAACGGCGGCGGCAGCGGGTTGCCAGCCGGAAGCGACCGTCACGATGGCAGCACCCGCCCCCAATAACGCCGCTGTCCAAGCTGTGGCCGATGCCACAGACATCCGGCCCGCCGCAATCGGTCGATGGACGGTGCGAGGCATCAGTCTGTCGGTGTCGCGTTCAAGAATTTGGTTGGCAATGCTGGAACTCGCAGCCACTAGCGCCGTCCCGATCAAGAGCCACGAAAGTGCTAGGCCATCGAATGAGCGGCCTGCCGTCAGCCACATCGCCGTAACGACTGTGGCCAGCACCATCAAAGCGATTCTGGGGCGGGTCAGCCGCGAGACATCAGCCGATATCGTCGCGAAAAGTGATAGCGAAGCCGGAGCAGCCGCTGAGAAAACAAGGCTTGTAGAGGGCATGCTCATGCAAAGGCCCTCTTGGTTTGGCGATCGTGGCGACTGTCTCCTGCCAGCACACCGCTGACGATGGCAAGCACCACCGCCGCACCTAAAATGAGCATGCCAATCACAACATGAGAAGTGACCACTGCGGCCCCCCGAGTGCTGCGGGCTACGATCGCCTCGGTAGGCACCCAGGCAGCCGGCAGCCAGTCCGATGGCAGCCCCCAGTTGACGACCCACGTTCCGAAGCCAAGCAAAATCTGCGAGGCGACCAACACGACAATCAAGAGCGACCAGCGTCTGGCGGTCGAGCCGGCCCCGGACCAACTCAATCCAAAGGAAAAGAGAGATAAAGCCATGACGGCCGCCGCACCCAAAAGATGCAGGCCCACCAGCGAACGAAACGCAGTGGGATCGACCGTGGCATCCAGGTGCCGTAACTGCGCACCAGCCACAAGCTGCAGATAAGCGGCTACAACCAAACTCGCAGTCGTCCACGACATCGCCGCTGAAACTTTAGAACACGTCGCTGGCAATCGCGCCCGCGGCCCTGTCAGCGTCGCAATTGCAATCGCCACGGCAAAATAGAGGGGGCCCGTACACGCATGCACCTTGGCCACAGTGCGATCATCCAGCAGCACGCGGGCACCACCCAACAAGCCCTGCAAAACCACCAAGATAACGGCGGCAATCGCCAGCGACCTGATTGTCACATTCGATTCGCGGAGCCAAATCACTGTCACTAGGGCCAGCGTCAACAGGCCAACGATTGCTCCCAGAAGGCGGTGGCCGTGCTCCAGAAAAAGATCCCACGGACCCCAAAACCACTCACCAAGCGGATAGAGAAAGAGGTTGTGCCCAAATGTGCCGGGCCAATCTGGCACTGCCATGGCGGCGTCATACGTTGTCACTAGCGCCCCAAAGCAAAGCAGCACCGCCGTCACGCTCACCAGCAAGCAGGCCAATGCGTGCGTCCAACGACCAGAGAACGTCGCCGGGACCGGTTGGGCCAAAGCACTAACGTTCTGGGCCTGTGTCAGCGGGTTCGTTCCAAGTGGGGCAATGGATGGCGTCATCGTCGAAGGCAATCTGCACGGCCGCTCAGGACCGAAAATAACTAGTGGGAAGACGCCGCCAAAGCGGCAGCGGCATTGGGAGGATCTGTCTGCATGAGATGATCTTTACCCGTCTCCAGACCGGGCACCGAATATTCGTAGGGGCCACGGTAGACAATTGGCTGAAAGTCAAAATTGCCGTGGCCTGGCGGACTCGGCGCCGTCCATTCCAGACCGTTGGCATTCCAGGGATTGCGACCGGCAACCCGCCCAAAAAAGATGCTCCAAAAGAAATTGGTCGCAAAAATAATTTGTGAGGCCACCATCCCGATGGCGCACCACGTCATAAACGCGTTCAAGGGTTGTAGGTGGTGGAACGTCTCATAGTGGTACGCGTCGGCCAACCGACGAGGAAAGCCCACCGCCCCCAGGATGTGCATCGTGAAGAATGTACCGTTTAAGAAAATGAAGGTCAGAAAGAAATGCGCCTTCCCCCAGAACTCATTCATCGTTCTGCCAAACATTTTTGGAAACCAGAAGTAGATCGCAGCCCATACGCCCATCGCCGTACCGGCAAACAGAACGTAGTGGAAGTGAGCCACGATGAAGTAGGTGTCGTGGATAAAGATGTCGACGGGCGTGGCGGCCATAAAGATGCCCGACAGGCCACCGATAATAAACATTGAGACAAACGAAAGGGCAAATAGCATCGGAGTTGTAAACTGGATGCGACCGCCCCAGATCGTGCCCAGCCAATTAAATGTTTTCACCGCACTTGGCAGCGCGATCATCATCGTCGAGACCATAAATGTGATGCCCAGCGCCGGATTCATGCCCGAGATAAACATGTGATGGCCCCAGACAATGAATCCTAGGCCGGCGATGCCCGCGATCGAATAGACCATTGGCCGGTAGCCAAACAGAGGTTTTCTGGCGAAGCAGGTCATGATGTCGGAGACCATGCCCATCGCCGGCAAGATCATGATGTAGACAGCCGGATGGCTATAAAACCAAAAGAGGTGCTGCCAGAGCAGCGGCTGGCCGCCGCCGGTGGCGGTTATGGAATTGTTGACAATGTTACCTTCGGGAGAAAAAAAGCCCGTGCCGAGAGTGCGATCGGTGAGTTGCATGAACCCGGCCGCTGTCAGTACAGGCAACGCGAAGGCCTGCAAGAGAGCGGTGATGAACATCGCCCAGATTGTCATGGGCAGACGAAACATCGTCATGCCTGGAGCCCGCATCAGAATGATCGTTGTCATGTAGTTGACGCTACCAAGCATCGAAGAAATGCCGACCATCGTCAGACCGACGAGCCACAGCGTCTGCCCCAAGCCGCTGCCCGGCGCGGCGGCTGTATTGGTGGAGAGCGTTGGATAGCTCGTCCAGCCGCTCGATGCCGCACCTCCTTCAACAAAAAAGCTGGCCGTAAAGGCGGCAAAGGCTGGCCACATAAACCAGTAACTGAGCATGTTGAGCGTCGGAAACGCCATGTCATCAGCACCGATCATCAGCGGAATTAAAAAATTACCAAATGCCCCCGCCAGAATGGGAATGATCACCAAGAAGATCATTACGGTCGCGTGCATTGTAAAAAGCATCGTGTAGAACTCGGGCGCCATCTGCCCTCCCTGCTGAGCAAAGAGCTTGCCGAGCACCGGCACATCTGACCACGGCCAAGCAATCTGCCAGCGCACGGCTAAGGCCAGCAGTCCGCCGATCAAAAACCAGATCAGGGTTGAAAATAAAAATTGTAGGCCAATCATCTTGTGATCTTTTGAAAAGACATAGGTCGAAACAAACTCGGCCACCGGACGCGGCTTGCGAATCGGCTGACGCAGAGGAGTTTCGTGCGACAGCGTGTCGTGGGAAATCACTGGGGATGCGGTGGCAATACTCATTGGGTGTCTCCGAAAAAAATCATCTGCTTTTTACAATCGTTGATCAGTCGGGCTTTTTTATCGCTGCAATGTCACTCTGGTTGTTGTCAGGCGATTTACTCGGCCTTCACGACAGACTCGGGCTGCGTTGCTTCCTGCTTGGCATACATCTCTTCGAGCCAGCGATCAAAGTCTGCCCGGGACTCAATCGTGATTTGACCCTTCATCTTATAGTGGCCCCAGCCGCAGAGTTCGGCGCAGACAATGTCAAACTGTCCGATTTCTGTCGCTTTAAACCAGACTGGGATTTTCATACCCGGCACGGCATCCTGTTTGATGCGAAGATTGGGCAGGAAAAAGCTGTGCAACACGTCCATGCTCTTGAGTTGCACGAGGATGTCCTCATCAACAGGCACATGCAATTCGTTGACAAGGAATAAATCGTCCGGGGTGCCGAGGATGCCGTCGCGGCCCGGATAGCGCAACCGCCATTCAAACTGCCGCCCGACGACCTCTACTGTCGGCGACATCGCCGGCCGACGCATCTTGACATCGGCCCATGTATTCATCTGGTAGATCGCTAAAAAAAGCAGGACCGCTGCTGGCAGAATCGTCCAGACAACCTCCAGCGTGTGACTACCTTGGATGTAGGTGGCCGGCCCTTTGGCCTTGGCGGCGTCGTACTTCCAAAGAAACCAAAACATCGCGCCTTCAGTGACTACAAACACAGCCCCAGTCAGCCAAAGAATGAACATGAACAATCCGTCGATAGATTTGCCATGCTCCGAAACATCTTTGGGCAACCAGACGTCAAACGCCGGAGCAATTGCAAATGTCGCCACGCCGAGGATTGGCACGGCCAGAAAAAGCAGGCTCCAAACAACTCCCATCAAACGGCTGCGCACAGTACTGTTCCTTTATTGATTTGTTTTTTGTGTTTGCTATTGGGCTACAAACTGTCGCGGGCCACTAGCGGTCGATCGGCACCGAGTTCGCCGTCGAAATCGTAAGGCAACGAGCGAATGTAATTAACGATGTGCCAGATCTCTTCAGGGGGAACAGTGCCCTTGGCGGCCGGCATCGGCGCGCCGTTAATGCCGGCATGAATTCTATAATAAAGGTCCAGCGGTCGGCGGCCGCCACGGTAGATTCCCTGACGCAAGTTCCGCGGCGGGATCGTGCGAGGCTTGAGCGCATCTCCGTCGAGCACATGACCAAATTTTTCAAGCCAGGCTGTTTGAGCGCGATATTCGGCCAACTCATCGGGGCTCATTGCGGCCGTGGAGGCTTCTTGGGCACGCTGCTCACCGCTCTTGAGCTCCTTATCGATTTCGACAATTGCTTTATTCCAATCGTCGTAGTCGTTGGCTTGACCGTCGCCCAAGCCGGTCACTCCGTGGCACTTCACGCAGTTGGCTTTGTCTCCGTAAAAAAGCGCTCGACCCTTTGCGATTGAATCGACCATGTCAATGTCGGCTGGCATTTGCGGCACAGGAATCTGTGCGTCGGCCGCTCCCTTCCACTTATCAACAACGACCGCGAGCGTTTCGTTGATGAGAAACTCACGCGTCTCAGGCAATTTCCCTGCCGCATCGTCGTCGAGCTCAAAGAAGGCCCGCATCAACGAGAGTTCTGTTTCGCCCCGAATACTTAAATACTGCAAGTATTCGATGAGAGCCTCAATCTGCACATTGCTCAACAGCGCAAACGACGGCATGGAGGTTCCAACGATGCCGTTGTGAAGAATGCGCTGCATGTCGGCATGCGTCGGCTTATCGGCCCGCTCGGTGCTTTTAAACTTAAAAATTCCCGGCCGGTAGTCCCGGGGGTAGGGATTAAGAAAGGCCGCTGTGGGGCCGAGACCGTCTCCTGTGATGCCATGGCAATGGGCGCAATGTTCGCGGTAGAGGCCATTTTTTCTGCCCACGATGTCGCTCCGCACCGGGCCAGCCGCCAACCTCAACTTAGCCTCGTCGAGACCTGTCTCGGCCAGAACGACAGGCTCGTCGGGCGTGCCGAACATGGCCAGTAAGACAGTCGAAACCTGTTCCTCCTGCTGAGGCGTGAGATGCTGCTTGGTGGCCTCCACCATGTTTAAGCGAAAGGCAGCAGGCGGCGTTGGACTACAGCCGACAGCAATTGCCATGAAAAAAGCCCCGCCAAATGCTCGGCAGAGCCAAGGCGAAGACTGAACCCCATCGCGGGCCAAATACAACAAGTTTTGCATCATGATAAACAGTGCGTGCTTCAAAAATAGACGGGTTGTGTGCGAGGCATGATTCGACACGATCTCAAGAGAGTCTAGGCGTGATCGAGCTATGACGTGGGATTGATTGAAATAGTGAGTGTGAGTGTTGTGCATGCATAGGTAGCCTCAATTGATCGCCGACACAGGCACTTCAATCGCGCCAATATCTTTGA
>Ga0194055_10000511_pt1 | contig 31347 bp, 26 predicted proteins | sample SepL449m_MetaG_FD_155482 | JGI IMG/M metagenome (GOLD analysis project Ga0194055, IMG submission 155482) | Anoxic zone freshwater microbial communities from boreal shield lake in IISD Experimental Lakes Area, Ontario, Canada - Sep2016-L442-9m | ecosystem: Environmental > Aquatic > Freshwater >... | reverse complement strand
ACCTTGGCCTTCACGGCTGGGTCTAGGTCTTTACGCCACACGATAGGGTCGTTCGGGATCAGCGGGCTCTTCCAGATGATCTTCAGCTCTTTAGCCATTTCTGGCTTGGTTTGCTCCAGCTTGTCGGTCTCTTCCGTGTTATTGGTAGCTACATCGACTTGCTTGGCCAGCACGGCCTGGATGTTGGCACCATGACTTGCATTGCGGATGGTTTTGAAGGCAGTACGCGGATCCACCTTGTTCATGGCAAAAACGTAGTAGCTGGGCACCAAAAAGCCTGAGGTTGAGCCCGGATCACCAATGCCAAAGTTAATCGACTTGCTGTTTTTCAGCACATCATTGAGGTTGTTGTAAGGGCTGTCTTTTTGCGTGATCAGCAAGGAGTAGTAACCCAAAGAGCCGTCCGAGCGCAGGATCTGTGCGAACACTTCACCGTTGGAGCGGTCCACAGCGTCGATAGCGGCCTTATTGCCATACCAGGCCACTTGCACTTTGTTAAAGCGCATGGCTTCGACCACACCGGCGTAGTCAGGCGCGTAAAAAGCCTTGATCGTCAGGCCGGTTCTTTTCTCCATATCGCGAAAAAGTGGTTCCCAGCGCTCGCGCTGCACACTGGCTGAATCCGTAGAAATAACGCCAAAGTTGATTTCCTGGGCGGCCGCCATCAAGCTGGCAGACAGCATGGTCAAAGCAAACAGACAACGCATTGGTTTCATAAAAAACTCCTAAGAATAGAAAAAAGTGGCTGGGAACTACAAGGGAAACGGTATATCTCGATGTGCCGAACTCAGCGGGACATGCACTTCTTCTATAAGCAATTCGTCGCTATGGCTGCCGTACAAATCGCGCAAATGTGTATCGGTCAAAGCTGCAGGCGGCCCGTCAAACACCACGGCGCCTGCGCGTAGCGCGACGATGCGCGAGCAATACTGGCGCGCAATTGCCACGTTATGCAGGCTCACCACCAGCGTCATACAATTTTCCTGGTTGAGCTGCTTTAGTAATTGCATCACCCGGCGTGCCGACTCTGGGTCTAGCGAAGCTACTGGCTCATCGGCTAGCAATATAAGAGCGCCTTGCAGCAGGGCGCGGGCCACGGCAGCGCGCTGTTGCTGCCCGCCCGAAAGGGTGGAGGCGCGCTGAAATGCATAGTCAGCTAAACCTACCGAATCCAACGCCTGTAAGGCCTGACGAATTTGCTCGGTCGTAAATGCGCCGCTCATTACCCGCCACAGCGGCATGTGAGGTAGCAGTCCCGTAAGGACATTTCTCAGGAGACTCATCCGTCCAACCAAATTGAACTGCTGAAAAATAATGCCGGTTTGACGTCGCAAAGTCCGCACTTCAGGACTCAGTACGCCCCCTGTTTGTAGTGACTGTCCGAATAACGCTACTTTGCTGTCTTTGCCATCTAGCAACTCAAGTCCGCAGATACTGCGCAAAAGAGTAGTCTTTCCGGAGCCAGATGCACCCAAAAGCGCGACACACTCGCCAGCTTGGATATTCAAATTGATCCCAGCCAGGGCCTTGGTTCGGCCAAAGTTTTTCTCAGCACTGGCAATTGAAATGGATTCGGACGAGGTGGACAACATCCTTCTAAATGTCGTCCAATACTGTGAATCATTTATGACAACTTCATTGAAGTACTGTCCCATAGCTTGACATGCATATCTCTTGCGGCGAGAAAAGTGCTCGGGCCATGACTAGGTCGGGTGGCAAATGAGACTTCCATTTGCCTATTCGCTTGCCAATCTCGCCCTTGCACCGCTTTTGCGTTAGCTTAGAGAATCAGTCCAAAAAACTGTGGCAAAGCAGTTGATAATCCGGGAACCAGCGCGATCAGCAAACTGCCAATAAATATCGCCAGCAGGGCTGGTGTCACGGAGCTGGCGACGGTGCTAATGGGTTTGCCAAACATCGCCGAAGCAAAGAAAATATTCATACCAGCTGGGGGGCATAAAAAGCCCATCTCCATAGCCGCTAAAAACAAGATGCCAAAGTGCACAGGATCAATACCATAGCTTTGTGCCACGGGTAATAGCAAGGGTACGAGCACCACAATCGCTGCGAATATTTCCATCAGCGCGCCCGCAATAAGTAAAAACACCACTTAAGTGATTAAAGAAATGAATAAATTCCGCTTATTTTTTCTCTTCATGTTGGCCTCTCCGGCGATCGCCTTCGCCCTTGACAACTCGGTTCAGCGTCTGGAGAGATATGAGCCTGCATTCAAGAGTTTCGCCGAGGCGGATCAAGCCAAGCCTGTGGTCAAGGGCGGCATTCTATTGGTGGGCAGTAGTATTTTTCGGCTCTGGGCTGATGTTGCCGAACAAATGGCGTCGCTGCCAGTTTTGAACCGCGCTCTTGGTGGTTCGCGTGTTGCTGATCAATTGACGCGCTTCGAACAACTCGTACCGACCTATGCGCCAAAAATCATTGTCTACTATTGCGGCAGCAATGACATCAAGGCCAATCAGGATTCACCCGAGGTGATCTTCACCCGATTTCACTGACATGAGCTGAGGAGTATGTCCTATTACTTTGCGTCGAATACCGTCTCCTAGTTCGTTCCAGGGAGTGTCTGAGTTGATGAAAAAGTTCATAAGTGCTCCAGTGATTGAGGAAAATAAGCGATAACTATTATTGAGGATAAAAAATATAAATTTTCAATATTGTAATAGTTTTAATAAAATAAAACGATGAAAGTGCCTGATGACATCATTGCCTCTAATGCGTTCATGAAGTCAAGTCCAATTCCAGCTCCACTTCTCTGTTAGAGCCTTGAATAATGCTTCAGATTAAAATATTTCAATTAGGGTGGTCAATATATTGTGATCTTCAAATAGGCAATCTAGAGAATATATCAACATGAAATCCCCATCAGTATTCAGGAACCTATTCGTACTAGTCCTCGGTGTGTTCTCTATTTTTGGCTACTCAATGTCAAAAGCGAGCGAAGCCCAAAATTCGAAGCCCTTGGTCATCCTGATTAGTTTGGATGGATTTAGGCCAGCATATCTATCGCAAACTAATTCGCCAAACTTACTCAGACTTGCGGAAAATGGCGCTATTGCTAAAGGTCTCGTGCCATCTTTTCCCTCAGTCACTTTTCCAAATCATGTTACTTTAGTTACCGGGCAAACGCCAGATCATCACGGTATTGTTAACAATGTGATGTTTGATTCTGAGATAGGACATGTTTTCACTATTGGGTCACGGCAAGCCAATGAGGAGCCCAACTGGTGGGCAGAGTCTCAGCCGATATGGATCTCTATGCGACAACAAGGAAAAATCGCTTCCACTGTGTTTTGGCCAGGATCAGAAACCGAAATATCTGGATTAAGACCAAATGATTGGTTGCGCTACGAGCATTCTCTCTCTCATGAGGCCCGATTAGAGATGCTATTCAGCTGGTTGGATCGGCCGATTTCATCGCGTCCAGATCTGATAACGCTCTATTTTTCAGATGTCGACAGCGCAGGTCATGCCTCAGGGCCCGATAGTGAAGCGGTCAAAATTGCTGTGAGAAAAGTTGATCAAACGATTGGAAATTTGATCGATTTACTCAAGCTACGCGGTCAATTGGAGAATTCGACCTTGGTAATAGTCTCAGACCATGGTATGGCATCTGTGAGCTCCAAAGGGGCGATACCGGTACAAGGTTTATTGCGTGATTTCCCGAACGCAACTTGGGAATGGCTTGGGACGAGTGCTGCCGTCCGACTCAACGGAAGTCCTATATCTGCTGTATTAAAGAAACTGAACACCCTTGACCACCTTAGCTGTTGGCCGAAGACCGAGATACCCCATCGGTTTAAATTCGGGAGTCACCGAAGAATCCCTGACATTGTCTGTTTGGCCGACATTGGCCATTTTGTGGTGGACCGCCTTTCGCTTTTGAATCCTGGCGGAATGCATGGATACGACCCTTCGCTGCCAGAAATGCATGGCATTTTCATCGCTTACGGCCAGCAGATTGTTCCCAAAAAACTCGGACTTATTCAGAATACTGAAGTGTATGGCCTGTTAGCACACTTAGTAAAAATTACGCCGAATCCCAATGATAGCCTTGATGTCTTGTACAAGCAGGTATCCGAGGGCGGAGTAAGGTAGCAATAGGCCTGACTTTTTGCATTGTCTGGAGATTTAGCGTTGGATAGATTAGGAATTAAGGATCTATTTATCTGCCCCTAGGCCGATGCATTCCTGCGATGGGAAAATTTCTTGCGCCTCCATAGTCATGTTCGCGCTACCACTTCTAAAGTCTATTACTAAAATACTATCAAAGTCTGCATCTTTCCAAGCTTGGATGGTGAAGCCTAAGCTATTCATCAGACGAGGAATGGCTGAATGATTCCAGATCACCAAAATAGTGCCCTTTTGTAATCGCAATGATTGGGCAACTTTATCGGGTTCAGCGCTTGTAAATTGACTGTTTATTTCGAGGCCAAATCGAATAGCGGTTGGTGTTGCGGTTTGAAACATCCTGGAATGAAGCGTTTTGCCATCGCGGCTTGCCAAAGACGGCACATAGATTCGCTCAATCCGTCCAAATTTTTTTTCGAGCATTGCTGGGATGTGGCGTGCCCTATTTTCTCCTTGGCAATTTAAATTCTCACCAGAGAGAGGCTTTTCCGCATGTCGTATCACAACTATTTTCAAGCTCGGGTCGACTTCACTTTCCGCGCGTGCTGAACCTAGAATTAGGGCAAAGCTGAGAGCGGCAATCAGTATTCTCATAAGTCGTTCATTAAGTCTGTAATAGCTTGGGCAAGAACGTTGAAAGCTCAGGAATTAACGCGATGATTATGCATCCCAAAAATATTGAAAGTAAAGCAGATGTTATCGATGCGGTCACTTGGCCTATCGGCTTGTCAAACATTGCAGATGAGAAAAAAATATTTAATCCTGCAGGCGGGCATAAAAATCCCATCTCCATCGTCGCTAAAAATATAATTCCAAAATGCACTGGGTCTATGCCATAGCTTCCGGCAAGGGGAAGTAGAAGCGGTACTAACACTACGATCGCTGCAAAGATTTCCATCAATGCACCCGCAAGCACTAAAAATAGTATGAGCGCTAGCATGAAAACCCATTTGTTATGTATCAAATTTTGAGTCCATTCAATTGCTGCATCGGGTATTCCTGCATCAATCAAAAAATTGGTTAGTGCCAGGGCCATCCCCAAGATGAGAAGTACGCCGCCCACGATTTGGGCCGATTCGCTGAGACACCGAAAGAGCAACTTCGCAGATAACTCTCGATGCGCCAAAATTTGGGTTAGTACCGCATAAGTTGCCGTCAGTGCGGCGCTTTCCGTTGGCGTCGCCAAACCGCTTGCAAGGGAACCTATGGCAACAAATGGAGCAAGAATCTCCCACTTTGCAATCCAGGCAGATTCTGCTACGGAATGCAGAGATGATTGTGATGGAGAATCTTTTTCTGGTTTATCTAGTCTCAGAAATCCACCGAATAGCAATAGGCAGACCACCATCAGAATCGCTGGGACTACTCCAGCCAAAAACATGGTGCTAATTGGTACACGCGCAACAATGGCATACATAATCAGCGGAACCGATGGAGCGAGCAATACGCCTAATGCGCTGGCGCTGGTAACAAGACCAATCCCTTTACGTTCCGGATATCCCGTATTCATCAACAAAGGTAGCGTTAGTCCGCCGAGCGCCAAAATCGTAACTCCACTACCGCCTGTGAATGCCGTAAAGAAGGAGCACAGTATGGCAACTGCGATGACCGTTCCTTTAACCCCTCCCGCAAAAAGCGATACAAATAAATCGCCCAATCTTTTGGCGGCACCCGTATGGGCAAATACCAAGCCTGCCAAAGTAAATAGTGGCAATGCAGGGAGCGATGGATTGACGGTAATCTGGTAATGCGATAGCGCTACCGATGCCAAAGGCATGCCTTCTGTCCAAAATAACGCAAGCGCTAAGCCACCTAAAACAGCAAATATTGGCGCACCAGTTAAAAGTGCGCCTGTAAGGCAAATGAGCGCTGGCCAAATTGCTAATGCAGTTTCATCGAAATAGTAGGCAAATACGAACCCAAGTGCGGGCAATGCCGTTGACAGAGTAATTGTGAAATCTAGGCTAGCGCACGCTCTCCTACCTAATCTGTACCCCAACAATAGAAAGCACAGAGGCATCGATATTTGCACGTACCACATCGGAACGTCGTAGGCCAGGGTGTGCGCCGAAGTCATTTCTGACTTGACAAATTGCCAGCTGGCATATGCGAGGACACCACAAAGCAGAGCGGAGAAACCTTGCGCGTAATACCAAAGCGAGTATTGCGGTTTGTCTGATTCTGTCGACCTAAATGAGGTTAGGTGTCCGTGTCGCTCTGCAGCTAAGGCGCCAAACATGGCTAGCACCAAGCCTAAGTGTTGCACAAGCACAGGAGCGTTGTCTATGCCACTTCCAAGGAGAGGCCGCATGACAATTTCTATGACAGGGATGACCATCATTAGCGCTAGGCACAGCGCGGCAATATGCTCATCCAGTATTGCTAACGAAAGCTTGGTTTTAGCAAGTCTTTGCATGCCTACTTGCCTTTGCCAGATCGAAAATCTTTCAGGTAAGCCATGACTTCATCAAAAGTCTCTGTCGGAACCGTATTTCCCCGAATTTTGGGGTAAAGTTTTTCGGCAAATTCAGTCCATTCGCGTAATTGATCGGCGGTTGGATGATTTACGGTCAAACCACGCTTTTTCATTGCGTCTACGGCTTCTTCCACCTCTTGCCGAGCTTTGGCGCGAATTTCAACGCCTGCCTTTTCACTGGCGGCTCTTACCGCTGTTTGTGTTGCCGGCGACATATCGTCCCAAGCCTTCTTGGTTACTACAAGAGCACCCACAATTGGTGCCCAATTAATTTCCAACATGTTGGGAGCGGAGCTATATATTTGGGTTGCTAGCGCGAAGTAGGGCGTTGATGGAACTACATTGATCATTCCGGTTTGAATTGCAGGAAGAATGTCTGAAGTTTCTAAAGGTACGGGTGTGTAACCTAAATTTTTCATCATGGTCTGCTGATCAGAATCCGAGCCCCACGTAAAGAACTTCATTTTTTTGTAGTCATCAGGGCGTACCGCACGATCTTTCGAAAAAAAGCGCACCCATCCCGCATCGCCCCATGCCAACACAACAAAGCCCTTATCAAGAAACTTCTTTTCCATTGCTGGTCGCATTTTTTCTCTAACGTAGTCAAGCTCTTCCCAACTCCGGAAAAGCATCGGTATGACTTGTAGTGCGGTAATAGAAGGTTCAATTTCCTGCAGTCCTACGACCGAAAGCAATGCCCCTTGTAGCTGGCCGATCCGCATTCGCCGTGCCATTTCAGCCTCTCCGCCTTGACTGCCATCGGGATAAACCAAATACTTCGCGTTTTCCCCTTGCGTGGTACGCCAAGCCTCACCGATGGTCATTAGTTGGCGGTGATATAAAGAATTCTTAGGGACCAGTGATCCAATGCGAAGCTGCTTGTCAGCTGCGGTACATTCGTTAGCAAAGCCGATGGCAGAAATAATGATGAGCCAGTAATAAATTAGTTTGTACATAATTGAGTTTGTCGTCATTAATATAGTCAATTTAAAAAATGTCATCCGCTGTTTTCAGAAGCCACTGAGCCCGCCCGCGCATCACTTCGTTTGCTAGGCTGAGGTGGAGGTCACTCACTTCGATTGCCTTTTTCAGCAGGAGTTCGTAGGCTTGACGATCTTTTTGTGCTTGGGCAATACCTTCGGCCTTGGCAACGAATGCCCCGGCACTCTTTCCCCCGCTAACTGAAATGGCGGAGTCAAAATATTTTGAGGCTTGTATCAGAGAGCCACCGGGCATGGATGATTCAAACGTCCCCATGAGACTGACTAATCCACCCTCCGCGTACTCAGGCTCTACCATCCATGCCAGTTTGGCTAATCGGTACGCTAAGGGCAAGTCCGCAATCACGTCTGGCACATCTTTTGATAGGGATATATATCCCCCCCAGGATGCAGCAGCCCAATATGCGACCCCAATCTGTTGCTTAGTCAGTTTGGGCCAATTTTTTTCATCAGGTGAGGCAAGTTTCTTTTGAAAACCAGGGGCAGAAAGCTCAAGAGCCAGCATTGCATGTTTGTGTGCTCTCCAATAAAGGCGTTTGGCTCTTTCATTGATACGGTAAGCGGCGGTGGAATCGCTAGCCGCAAGTTTTTCCGCTTCGAAAGCGACATAGGCAAACGTGTACTGCGTTAAACCGGCGCAAACCGCCTGCGCCAGCTTAAGATTTCCTGGCGACTCCTTAAGCAGTGATTCGGCAAGCTTCAGATAGAAAGCACTTGCTTCCCGAGCAAGGCCTTCGTCCTCTTCAACGGACTGCTCCTGGTTGGCGAGTTCATTTCCAAGACTTTGCACTATGAGGTAGCGCGGGGAGCATGCGCTGATTAGCAGTGAACCGACAAATATGGTGAAAACATTTTTCATTCGGCCGGTACGATTTTGGCTCTTGAATAATCTTTCACAAATTGGCTTGTTCACAGGCATGTCTCTATGTTTTTTATGATTACTAAAAATATAGGTCATTTCTATGAATATTTGATTAAATACGTTGTTTTGCGCATTGTTTTTACAGAAAAATGAAACATAGGTGTGCTTTTGGGTGTCGCCGAATTATTTTGGAGTGTTCTCCTTGTAATTGTTCTGAGCTAAAAAAAAACTCCCAAGACAGAAACATTGCTCTTGGGCTCAGCTCAGGCTCATATTTTTGTCTCTGAAATGCATTAAATATGAAATGCTTTTAAGGTCGAATGGGAACATTCAATCGTGGAGTACATATGAGCACTTTTCATAGTAGCGAGAACATACCAGCAGTTTTACCTACACCACTACAGATTGATTTTGTTGCCACACCCTGTATCGGGAGCCTAGCAATGTCTGCATGTCCCGGTTTGACAAACAGATCCATCGCAAACAAGATTTCATTAGAGGCTGATGTAAGCACCATCTACAGCCACCGAATCCTAACGGTCATAAGCCTTATGGAAACTCAAGAGTTGCAACGTGCGGGTGCCAAAAATCTATCGTATTACTTAGGTAAGAAAAAAATTAGCTGGCACCAACTTCAAGTTAGTGAGTATGGCGCACCCAGCATAGCGGTTATCCACCAGTGGAGGCGTTTAGTAAAACCCCTCATCATGACGCTAGAAAGCGGCGGAAACGTATTGATTCACTGCCTAGAAGGCAACGGCCGCACTGGAGTAATGACCGCATGTTTGCTCAAGGCCTTGGGGCTAAGTGGCGAAGCAGCTATTGCACAAGTAAGACGTGCCCGTCAAGGAGTTTTTCAAACCTCCCTGCAAGAGGACTACGTGCTCTCCTTCCGGCCCCAAAAGCCTATCGGCTAATGTAATCAAGCAATGTTTTGCGCTAGGTGTCGATATCGCAAGTTGACTAAGGTCATGCTAGTGGCTACCAGTAGCCCGACAACTATTGTTAGCGTGCTCAAATCAAATTGAAAATATAGTAGCGCGCTGTACATAGAGAGAAAAGCAAGAATACTTGCATTCTCGCAAGTATTTTGAACTGAGATAGACCGACCTGCCGTTAGAAGTTGTACGCCGCGATGTTGCAGCATGGCGTTCATTGGTACTACAAAAAATCCGCCAACAAATCCGATGGATGCTGTGATCACTACAGCCATCGCTACATCGATGACATATGTCATCAAGGAGAGAATTAATCCTAGCATGATCCCCAGCGGAAGAACTCTAGGCGCTGCCAGTAATGGGATACTCCATGACGCGGCCATTGCGCCCAGAATGACTCCTATGGCGGTCGCTGCTTGCAGGTAGGCTGCGTGTTCAAGGCTGAGATGCAAGCTTTCCTCCGCCCAAGCCAAAACCAGAAGCTGCATCAGCGCACCCAAGCCCCAAAATATGGTTGTTACCGATAGACTGGTGGATCCAAGAGGGTCTCGCCAGAGCGCTCGCTGATCCTGCCAAAATTGTCGAACTATGCTGTTCGAAGCGTTTAGTGTGTCAGCTCTGTGCCGTATACCGCTGTCTGGCACCTTGAAATTTAGAAAAGTTGACAGAAGATAAATCACGCACAGACTGATCAATGCAATATTTACGTGATTCGTCGAAGTGCCATCACTTTGAATATTTCCCGCGTGAATAATTTGCTGCCAATAATCGCCCACTAGAAATCCGCCTAGTCCAATGCCCAACAGCGCTGCGCCAACGGTGCAAATCTCTATCCATGCATTTGCTCGTACAAGGTCGTCGGTGGGAACTACTTCCGTGATCCAGCCGTATCGCGCAGGAGCGTAGATAGCTGCTCCTAATCCACACAATGAAAATGCCACTATCGGATTGGTTTGCACAAGCATGGAAAAACATGCCAGAAATTTGATGCAGTTAGAAAATACCATAACCAATGGCTTTGACCATCTGTCTGCGCAGTATCCTACCCAGGGTCCAAAGACGACGTAGGAAGCGGTAAATACCAACTTTAATAGTGGAATCCAAAAAGCTGGATATCCTTGCATTTGTAAAAGCGCCATTGTCACTAACAATAGTGCATTGTCGGCAACTGCAGAGAGAAATTGTCCCAAAATCAGGATGTAAAAGCCCCTGGGCAATTGATTAATAGGCGACAGCACCGGATATAAATTTCTATTTGAGTGTGAAATATATCGGGTTGGTCAAGGCCAAGACATTCTTTTTTTCGTCTCTAATTTCTGCCCAAATCCAACTGGATTCATTAGGCATCTTAATTTTGATGATAATTTTTTCGCCTGGACTAAGTCCTCGCCCATTAGGATATTGAATATTCATCGCTTCATTGGAGTGTAAAAATAAGCGGCGAGGATAATTATCCGATGTGGTAATTTCAAGATCTATAGTTTGGCCTAGTGGAACCAACCGAGAATCCCCAATCTGCGCGACTTGGTCGCCAACTTTCGCAATCATTTCTATTGGCGGTTGATGAATGCGACTTTCATCTTTTGAGAAATCTAAAACCACATGTCCTTGGCGAAGAGATTTAATGATTGCTGATTGACTTAAATCCTCGGCTAGTACCCAATTGGAGGGCCTACCAAGTGTGCTCCAGTCATACCAATCTTTATCAGGGTTGTGATTGTCACTTCCTGCTACAGCTGTCAGTTTGTGTCCCAACTCAAGCAGTTTTTCCCAAAAATCAAGGCCTGAATAGCGTGTGCCCATATCGTCGCCATTAGCGATTTCGATGCCCTGAACCGCAGGATTTGGAAATCCACCTAGCCACGCGCAGCCCATGCAAAACTCCCCTCCGGGACGTACTGGATGATTTACCGAAACAAAGACTGAATTAGATACTGAGATTAATTGGCTATTCCACCCGTCTTGAGCAGAGTTGGTCTGAAAGTCAATATTCTGAACAAGTCCGATCGCATTGGCATGCCCATAAAATGACGTTAATTCACGCCCGGAAAGCAGCAATATGTCGTCGAAGAATGGCTGTAATTCTCGAAGGGAATTTGCTTGCGATCCCGTGTTGTGTTCAGTAAGTGCAAGAAAGTCAAGCTTTCTTTCGCGCGCTTTCTCTATGACTTTATAAGTTGGGCATGGAACCATTAATTTGTGGTGTGCGCTGGCACAAGTTCCATCACTATGACCGCTGTGCGCGTGTAAATCACCCCTGTACCATTGATTGCGACTGTTAATTACAGTCCTCAGTACACCAGGTTCATCAATGGGATCTGCTGATTTAGAGAAATATATCTTTGCTTTTAATAAGGAAGTTGAATCCGGTCGAATATTTGGCACGCCAATCAATAGATGCCAGATTCCAGGAGATATCCCTCTTGGACTATAAGAAGGCGTTGCATCGAATTCACTCAGCGTAAACGTTTTTTTATTTCCGCCACTCCATCCCACTAATTTATCTGCATGATCAATTAACCCGAAATCTACAACCGTTCGTTCAGATTGCCCCGTATATTCGGTTTCAATAGTAATGCGGCCTACACCAGAGGGAACATCAAAGGGCAAACGTTTGTAAGTTTGATGATCAGACCCTGTTAACCGAACCTCAATAAGCCGGTCTGGGAAATCTGCAGCACTGCAAATTGCGATTTGCAGTGCTGCTCCAAAAAGCACCAGTTTTTTAAGAACTGCGATCACGCGCAGCGCTCTGATGAAACTATGACAACGAAACAGGTTAAATTAGAAGTCATATTTCAAAGCTAGGCGAATATTTCTTCCAATAATGGGGCGAGCGATGAAGCTATTTGCGTAAGCATCTGCACTTTGCACTTCACCGGCGCGAGGATTACCCTCTGTTAACCCCATTGAGTTTGTAAGGTTGTCAATGTTCATCAGCAGAGTCGTTGACTTGTCAATGTTGTAACGCGCTGCAAGATTAGTTACCCGGTAGTCAGGCAACATCACTGAGTTGGCTACGTCGACAAAGCGGCTACCTACGTACTCATAGCTGGCTTGGATACGCAGACGATCGCCGAGCAAGTTAATTCCAGGAGCTAAGCGGTAGCTAGTACGGGGTACACGGATGAGCTGATTTCCGCTGTAGTTAATAGCCTGTTTAGAACTAGTCGTGTAAGCAAAGTTATCGTATAGAGGATCTTCAGTGGTCACCACAAAACCTAGGTCGAACATGGAGGAAAAGCGCACAATGCCATCCAATTCAAGTCCGATAGTCTTGGTATTAGCATAAAGATACTCTGGGCTCGCAGAGCCGCTAGGAGAAAAAACATAGTTTGTGAAAGCAACGTTGTTGTATTTCGTATAGAAGATTGTTGGATAAATTTCAACAAAGTTGCTGGCAAACTTATATCCCACCTCAGCCAAATCCATAGTCTGTACTGGCGGGGTATAGGTTGGGTTTGGTGAAGTGATGTAATTACTCAGGTTAGGCAAACGGAACGCCGAAGAATAGCGTGCAAAAACGCCTGATGATTTATCAAACTGATAGTTTGCTCCCACAGAAACGCCTGTTTTAGAAAACGTCTGGTCATATGTGTCAATCACCCCAGTACCCGTTAGCATTTGGGAGCTTGCGAATGTTCCAAGATTCACTGTAGTCGAACGTTCGTTTTGTCCTTTGACATTTACTTGTTCCCAGCGCAGTCCGCCATCTAGGCTCAGTTGCGAGTTGATTTTCCAGTCATCTGTCAGGTAAATCGCCTGTGTGGCTGATTGACCCGTAGCGTTGGCCCATTCGTAGCCGTAGCGATATATGCCGTTGTCAGTGATAGTGCCTAGCACTTTCCCAGTTGCATCTAAGCCCACCAAGTTGAGAAGGGGAGCTTGGTTACCTGCACCAAGAAGAACTTGCGATGAGTAGCGAGAAAATCCTTGGTTAAAGTTGGCAGTGTAAAGACCCACGTCAATACGATGTTCTTGATCATCAACTGTGAATTTTTTCGAGAAATGCAGGTCGTTCACAACCTCTTGAACTGGCATAGTGATGCCTCGCGCGCCACCGTTGAGAACTAAGCCGTTGTCAACGTAGGAAGCGTTTGGATTGGATACCGAACGTAAGTCCAGTCCGACAGCCCCTGGAACCCATGAAAGTAGCCCTGTATTGCCTGCTAGAAAGCTTGTAATACTGTACATCGCATTTGCCTGTACATAATTGCGCTGTGTTTGTGTGTCAGAAATGCGCAGACTGTCTTTTACAGTCCAGTTATCACCCAGTTCACGCTCAATCTGACCGGTCAACTGATTGCGCTTGACATGGGTGCCCTCGGTGTTGTCAAAGACGTAGGTTCCGCCGTTTACACGCCGCATGTTGATCAAGGCGGTTTGTGGCCCAGCGATAGTCGCGTAATTTGCATCTACGCCCGGAACACCTGCGATTGTTCCGTCAGGATAACTGCGCATTGGAAGGCCAAGGTAGAACTCCACCTTGTCGTTCATTTGCTTGAAGTCCAGCGATAGACGCCCGCGATCGATTTCTTTCTCATAACGAATGCGGTATTGACCGCCATCATTCGCAGTGAAACCTGGCTCTCTCACGCCATTATCCCTGCGATAAAAACCACCTATCAGAAGTCCCGCATCGTCAGCAAGTGGCGTGGTGTACCAAAAGTCGACGCGTTTTTGGCTGTGATCGCTGGTACTAAGTTTGACAGAACCCTCGGCTTTAGGGCCAATCGGCCGAGTTATGAAATTGATCGCACCTGCTGGTGCATTGGCATAAAACAATGAAGCAGGACCTCCACGCACCACTTCGATGCGAGAGTAGGTGTCGTCTATCCTGAAAGCCTGGTCACCATTCAAATAACCCAGGGCAGGGTCATGTTGCACTGGAAGGCCATCTTCCAAAATATTAACCGAACCGAAGCCATCAACGGGCACGCCTCGTGCACGCACATTTCCGGAGCCTTCGCCTCCCGAGGCTTCAACCCAAAATCCGGGTACCGATTTCAGCGATTCCGTAACTGAGGTGGCACCTTGCAAAAGCAAGAAAGGCTCATCCATTGCGGTGATGGAATAGCTAGTCTGTGCTTTGGTCTTCTTTTCAGCTGTACCCGTCACCACAACTGTCGCGAGCGATCCACTGGACTCCGCTTGGGTTGCATTTTTCGCGTTTAAATCTTGTGTCTGCGCTTGCGAAAGAAGGCTCGCCGTCAACAATATTCCGCTCACTGGGAACTTGATTGCTGCATTAATTTTGGAAAGCTTGCTGATACGTTGAGGGACCTGGATATTCATCATGGTGAGTTCCTAAAAAGGGGAATGCGAGTGGGTAGGGCGGAATTAGATCAGCCGAATCTAATGAAGCCATGTGTACTATTTTTGACAAAGAGCCGTATTTAAGACGCTGTAGGCCGAATCTAGGACTCTTGTGTGAGGGGATTGGCGTACAGCGCCTCAATTGTTTTTAGCCATGGGTTTAGATGGTCATAAATACTTCATTTTTTGTATCTAACCTCACAGACAGTCGCTCGTACCAACCACCTTATCCGATAAAGGCAAACACATGTCTCTCGCAATTCGTACTTCAAAAAAAACTGTCCGCTTGGCTATCTGCATCGCAGTAGCTGCAACACTTGCAGCCTGTGGCGGTGGTAATGGATTTGCTAGCAATGCGCAGATTGATGCCAACGCATCGGTATTTGCTGCTGATTTCGCCAACCGTGTGAACCGCATGGTTCTGGGATTGAGCTCCGTTGCCGGACTCAAGGATTCCTCAGTTTTTGCTCTTTTTGACTCTAAATATCTCGATGCCGGTTACACCAAAGCAACCTTGACGGCTGATATGGCAGCCAATAGCGATGCACTTGCAGCGAACTTGGATCTTTCCTTGTTCCCATCTGCCACCTTGAGCAATATCGTTATCGGTTCATGCGATGCACAGAATATTTGCACTTTAAATGCAACTTTAACCAACGCAGATGCCGATGTAACCGAGGTCAACTTCACCACCAAAGTTATTTATACCGGAAGCGGTTACGTTTTCTACGGCGATCAAACGAGTTCTTAATTGACTGCCCTCATTAGCATTTTTACCTGAGAATTTTCTATGAAAAACACATTCAAACTTCGTCAGACGCAAGTTGCTGTAATGGCTCTTGGCGCTCTCATATCGCTTGCCACAGCTGATTCGACCTTAGCTGCTGAAAAAGCGAAAGCCAAGCCAGCCGGAACCTACGTCACTGGCGACTTTCATAACCACACGACTTGCTCGGACGGCACTTTGTCAATGAAGAAATTGATTGATAAGTCCGCAGGAACTTTCAATTTAGATTGGTTTGTTCAAGCTGACCACGGTGGAAGCTCAGCACGTAACTGTACGATTGCAGAAGATCCGTTCGAGCCCGTAGCGCCCGCATTGGGCATTCCAAGTGCAAATACCATTCCTAGCGGTGGCCAGGCAATCTCTTCTGGCAAGGGTCCTAATCAGTATTGGGAAACGACCCTGCCGAATGGTCGCGCAGATATTAAGGGTGACGGTACGGCAAGCCCCAAGGCCATGTGGAGATGGCAAGAGATTAAAGAGTACCAATACGCTGTCACAGAAAATGAAAGCCAGGCTCGCAAAAAACCAATTTGGATTGGTTTAGAGCAAAACGTTCCTGGTCATGAGCATTCATCCACAGTCATGCTCAAGGGCCAGACGCCTTGGCCTGCCCTCAAGGGCGGTAACGCTGCGCTTCAGGCGCAGTATGAATACTGTTTTGATCGCAGCGACTCAGACACGAGCCGTGGGGCAGAAAATCAATGGGATTGCACCGTTCCCGGCAGTACCAATAATTCGCTTATGGATGCCAATGCACGCAAGATTACTGGAAATAACTCTAGCGCCACTGCAAATCTTGGACACATCAAAACCGTAGAGGGTGTCAAGTGGATGGCCGCCGTAGCGCCCTTGGCTAGCTATTTTGTTCCCGCGCATTTGGAGCGCGCCGGTGCCTACAATCCTGCAGGCAGCAATGGTTATAACATTGAACACCTTCGTGACTTCAACAATGCTGCACCATCGGTGGCTTTTGGATTTGAGTCCATGCCTGGTCACCAAGCAGATCCATCGCGGGGTAGCTATTCAACAAGCGCAGTCGGCGGTGGCACCTACGGTGGTACTGGCGTTTACGCCGCAGCGGTAGGTGGCGTATGGGATGCATTGTTAGGCGAGGGACGCAACTGGTTCTTCTTCGCAAGTTCCGATTACCATAACCGAGGAACTTTCGGTCCGGATCAGCGCGAATCAAATGCTGACTTTTATCCGGGTGAATATACCCGCGACCATGTGATGGTTCGTAAAGGAAGTTCCAATCTTGCAGCTGAAGACATCATTAACGGACTTCGCAGTGGAAACAGCTTTGTTGCTAATGGAGGCCTGATTGATCGCATGTCATTCGTGGTTTGCGCCTACAACCCGGTGTTGCCTCGCGCTGGTTTCAATGCTTTGGTAACTAAAGCAACTCAGAACGCTGTGACCAATAACGCAGAGGTGCGGATAGATGGCTGCGCGACTATGGGTGAAAAGTTGAAAGTCGCTAAAGGCATGGATTTATTGGTGAGTGTTGCGGTGCGCAACCCCAAGGCCAACTACTCGCCTTACACATTCCCAAATCCTTCGCTCAAACAGATCAATATTACACAGCCCTTGAACGCGCCTGTTGTTGATCACATTGATTTGATTGGCGGAAATGTAACCGGAATCGTAAGCCCAAGCGACAGCAAATATGCTGGCGCCTTAGGCTCAGCTGCAGCCACCAACCCATCTGCGGGCGTCAAGCGCATTTTTAATACATCTAACTGGGTTGCATCCACAGATGGCAAGACTTTGACAATGAGCTACAAAGTTCCAGCTGTTTCTGTTTCTCAATACTTCCGCCTGCGCGGTACCAATTTACCAGCTGCAACCCCTGGTGAAACAGATAAAGATGGCAATCCATTGTTAGACTTTTTGGCTAATCCTTCAGACCAAACAGTTGCTGGCCTCATTCCTTGTAATGATGCCGCATGCCCAACGCACATGCGGACTGTTGCCGGACAGAAGTATTCCAGTTTCGACGTTGCAGCGTGGTCTGACCTTTGGTTCTACAGCAACCCTGTGTTTGTAGAAGTTGTTGGCTCGACACCGGTTGTTGGCGTTAAGTAGTTTTATTCTTACCCAGCGATACCCCTGACGAAAGTCAGGGGTTTTTTGTTTTGAATTCCCGTCCTTATAACGCCTTGCCGTTTGTATTGTTACTACTCTCGGGTGGTGCGACCCTAGGCTGGCAATTTCTCTGGACTGAGCAGCTTGGCTTAAAGCTAGGGCATGAAAGTATTTCTTTATTAGCAGTTACAACAGCATTTTTCGGTGGATCGTCTTTCGGCTCTTGGTTGGCAGATAGAACTTTTATTCGCCGAATCACACCCGGAAAAGTTTATGTGGTTTGTGAAGCAGTCATCGCCGTTTGGGGAGTTATCTTAGGCAGCACACTCTCTAAATTTTGTGAATGGGCGATGATCTTGGTTGGCGCAAACCCCACTATGTTGTGGCAAGGATCAATAACGTTTTTCGTTTCGCTTCTCGCCCTTGCTCCATCAACAATTGCCATGGGTGCTACCTTGCCTATGGTTAACTCGCAAATAAAAGCGGGGAGAAGTACTTGGGCAGGTCTTTATAGTGCAAATACTGTAGGCGCGGTTATTGGCCTTTCATTGGTCATATTCTTCGCTACTCCCCAGTTGGGATTTCATAAAACAAGTAATTTGTTGATCTTGTGCAATATTGTTTGTGCATGTCTCGCGACATGGGCATGGATATTTCTGTCCCCGGCGGTAGTTGGGTCAAGACCAGCGCCGACATTGCTTTCCAGTAAAAACGTAGTGCTTACGCTTGCTATTAGCGGATTTTTAGGCGTTGGTTTCGAGATAATCGCTTCGCGAATTTTGGCGGGTATTACCGAAAATACGATATTTAGTTACGCCGCAACGCTCATTATTTACTTATTTGCAACCTCGGTCGGGGCGGCCTGGTATCAGAAGAGTATTTCCAACAGAAAAAATGAGTTCAGTCAGCTCGGCAAGCTGCTTCTCTACCTGCTTGTCGCCACATTAATGTCGTGTGTATGCCTCTGGTACGTTGATCGTATTTCCGCAGCCATTGTTGAGCGGTACTGGCCCTTTTCGGGGGCACCTTTATTTCGTGAATTCGTTGCCGCTGCACTGGTAATTTTTGCGCCGGCTGCGGTCATGGGTGCAACGTTTTCCCACCTTTGTGACATGGCCTACAACAGGGGCACGTCCTACGCAATTTCATTGGCAGCTAATGCATTAGGCGCCACCTTTGCGCCAGTATTGTTGTGCGCGGTTTTGGTGCCTATTGTGGGCTTAAAGTCGGTTTTGGTGGTACTTATATTGGGTTACGGCTTTTTATGGATAGCCTGGACCCAACGCCAAAGACTGGCGACTCTCGCTGTGGCTGTACTTGCTGGTTTGGCGATATATTCACCTCCGCTTCGCTTTATCGACTTGCCCGTTGACAGCAAGTTGTTGAGCTACCAAGATGGCGTTCTGGCAACGGTAAGCGTGACAGAGGATGCAGCGGGAGTCGCCCGTCTACAGATCAATAACCGCGTTCAAGAGGGAAGTAGCGCTAGCGGCATTTTGGAGGCGCGACTAGCCCAAATACCACTTGCATTGCATCCTTCACCAAAAAATGCGCTCTTTTTGGGCGTTGGTACTGGTTTTACATCGCAAATCGCGGCAATGGAGCCCGCGCTCAGCGTTACCGCTGTTGAACTCGTGCCTGAGGTTTTAGAGGCTATTCCGTTTTTCACCCGCAGCGCCAACAGAAAAAATGCTGCAAAAGCGGTGAATTATGTGTCGGGGGACGCCAGGCGATACGTCCAAGCAAGTTCAAAAACATTTGATGTCATCGTCGGTGACCTTTTCCATCCAGCCCGCAATGGCGCCGGTTCTTTGTATACGCTTGAGCAGTTTGCTGGCGTAAAGAAACGCTTGACCTCACAAGGCGTATATTGCCAATGGCTAGCGCTTCATCAGATGGATAACGACACATTGCGCAGCATTGTTGGCTCGTTTGTCCAGGTCTATCCAAACGCCGTTGCCGTTTTAGCCAATAATAGTATTGACACTCCGGTTATTGGTCTTATTGGTCGAGGCGACGATTCTGGATTTTCCATACGCGATATCCAGGTCCGACTAAATGCGATGAACGATAGCCATTTACTCTCACGATCTGAATTACGCGATACAAACTCAGTGCTAGGCGTTATGGTTGCGGATAGTGATTCGCTTAGACATTTTGCTCAATCTGTGCCTGCGAATACTGATGATAAACCGATTGTCAACCATATGGCGCCATGGACAACCTATTTGGCGGCATCATTGCCAAAGCAACGTTTATCTGAACTTCTCAATGTATTTTGGATTAAACCAGAAGCAGTAATTCAAGAACTGGGCTCAGAAGATGCAAAAACTTATGTTGCGTATTGGCAAGCTCGAAGTGCTTATCTAAAGTTGGGCATGGAAATTTCTGCAATGAATGATCCTCAAAAAATTTTAGACCAGGTTCAAGGTCGTTTACTTCAAATTTTAAGAAATTGCCCGACTTATAGTCCTGCAAGAACAACACTTCTTCAACTTGCAAATGCAGTTCAGTTGAGTGATCCATCACGCGCGCAAGCGTTGCAGGCCTCTTTAAATTCCATTAATTAATTTTTGCATACTATGCCTCAGAATTCAAATAGTTACAAATATCACTTACGTAAGATATTGCGTGAGCCCTTGGTTCATTTTCTACTTCTGGGCGTTTTATTGTTTGCAGCTGATGCAGTTCTCACAAAATTGAACGATAGTCGACGAGTCATTGATATTCCAGAAGTTGTTAAGAGCGAAGCGCATGACCTTTTTGTTTCAAGTATGAAGCGTGAGCCCACTGCCAAGGATATGAAACAGGTGCTAGAACGCTGGGTGGATAACGAGGTACTTTATCGCGAGGGTATCGCACTAGGTCTAGACAAAGGCGATCAAAATATTCGAGAAAGGGTCATCTTCAAAGCGCTTAGTGTCACGCAATCCAATATCAATTTGCCAGCTAGCAGCCCTGAGCAATTAGAAATATGGTTTCAGGCCCATTCGGATCGGTATGCGCTTGATGATCGGTTTAATTTTTTCGAGGCAGCTGTAGCTGGCTCAGCAAGCACTGAACAGCTAATTCAATTTGCTTCAGCCTTGAACGGCAAAGGTAAGAGTGACATGGAAAGTAGTTTGCGCATTTTTAAAGATAGACCACGCAAAAGCTTGAACGATGCTTATGGAGATAAATTTGCGATGGATTTGGCGGCATTAAAACCGGGAACATGGGTCGTCTTAAATTCAAAATCTGGTCCTGTAGTAGTCCAATTGGAGCAATTTTCAAAAGGTCAAGCGGTTAAATATTCAGATGTTTCTGAGCGTGTATTGGCAGATTGGCAGCAGGATACGATGGCGCAATTGACCTCACAAGCGATACGCGATTTGGGAAAAAAATATCGTGTCAATGGTTTGCTTAAAGAGCAATGACATTTAAATTGCCTATGTTTAATTTTAAGAAATTGTGGCTCATTGCCTTGGTTTTGGGTTGGAGTTCCTACCTAAGCGCGCATGAGATGTCGATCGCGGAGATGACGATTCGCCAAACGCAAGCGCATGAATATATCTGGGCGTGGGGAGTTCCTGGACGAGATCGACCGATTGGTCAAGATCTAAAAGTCACCTGGCCGGATGGCTGTACAGCTGATCAAGCCATTATTCGTTGCGGACCACGGGGATTCAAAGGTCAGATTACTCTCACGGGCTTGGGAGACACTTATTCCGCTGCATTGATAAGTTTGGCGACCCAAAATTCCGTGCAACCTCAAGTATTTACTCTGACCTCATCGCAACCCAAAGTCTCGGTAGATGATTCAGGTGTTGATGAACGGTCGTCTTTAGAGGTGGCACATAGCTACACGCTCTTGGGCATAGAGCATATTTTGAGTGGCATTGATCATCTCTTCTTTGTCATTAGCTTGCTTTTTCTTGTTGGTTATTCAAAGAATCTTTTATGGACTGTCAGCGCTTTCACTCTTGCGCATAGTCTTACCTTAGCTGCAAGTGCATTAGGTTTTTTAGTTCTCAGATCTCCACCGGTAGAAGCCACTATCGCCTTATCTATAGTGTTAGTTTGTGCAGAAAACCTGCATTCGCGACAAACGTTTACCAGGCGATGGCCTGCATTGGTAGCATTTATATTCGGACTAATTCACGGCCTTGGATTTGCTGGCGCGCTCAAGGACATTGGGTTGCCTCACGATCATATTTTCGTGGCATTGTTAGGATTTAACGTGGGCGTCGAACTAGGTCAGCTTTTGGTACTGACGTTTTTATTTTTAGTGTATCTCGCCATCCGCAGGCAAAAGCATGTTGATTCCTTTAGAAAGCTATCGATTTACATCATAGGATCTATGGCTGCCTTTTGGTCTTTAACACGAATTGCTAGTCTGTTAACCCTGTAGCATATCCAGGAGTTGAAATAACCATGCGGCAAACATTCGAACTTTTCCCCACTCCTGTTGTTTGGTGCTCGGGCCTCGTGCCGCTACCAATGGTTGATCTTTTGAGTAAGCAGTTTGCTCAAGCAGCAGAGCAAAAGAATGTTCACAATGCCGCATTGCGCCATTCCGCCATCCTTTCAGTTGACAGTAGCGATGCCTTGATCAAATTGAAAGATTTACTTTTACCAGAGATAAAAAATTTGGGTTCGCTATTGTTTGGTGAGGATCTAGATTGGCTTCTCAAGGAAATATGGTTGAACGTCATGGAGCAGGGCGGTTCGCAATCTATTCATAATCATGCTAACTCTTTCATATCTGGTGTTGTTTATTTGACGCCAAGTCATCCCTCAGCGCACACACTTTTTATTAAGAGCTTAAGCGGGAGAGAATTCTGCTTCAGCAACACCAATTCGCGCACGAAGATGGGTGCGTTTAACGCCGAAAAATGGGCAAGTCCAGCACCGCAGCCTGGTGATGTCGTTCTATTCCCAAGTTACATGCTGCACGAGGTTCCAATGAATCGGGGTGCGCGCAGAGTGACCATCGCATTTAACGCAATCCCAGGTCAATTAGATTCGTGGGGCTATACCCTCAAAATGTCTTAGTTTTAATTCATTGAGGGCTTTTAATTGATGCGTTATTGGTTTGTCGCTGGGCTTTGTTTTTTAGCAACTCATGCGTACTCGCATGAATATTTTGCGGGCAACTTCAGGCTTATACACCCCTGGTCTGAAGCTAGCAATCCGAATGTCTCAGAAGCCAATGTGTATTGCATTTTTGACGATGTGCAGCAAGAGGATAAGCTCTTAGGTGCGATGTCCTCAATTGCCGAATCAGTTGAAATCAGAAAATCCTCATCACTAGAACCAAACTCTGAAAAGTTGCAGTCATTTGATATTCCTGCCAATGTAGTATCTCAAATGAGTATGGGAACCGTTTACCTTACCTTGGTCGGCTTGCGGGCGCCTTTACAGTGGGGGCGGAGCTACCCGATGCAGATGAAATTTGAGCGCGCCGGGGTCGTAAATGTGATGGTTTCAATAGGCGCGCACTAGTGGCTATGATTTCTTGTCTTACGAGATATCGATTGCGGAAAGTGCACTTTTTGCTTTAATGGCTCACTTTGCGCAAGCTTATGCAACTTCAATGATTGCACTCGCAATTCCCTAACTAGGGGATCAGTAAAGCCATACCGACTTTCCAAGTCTTGGATTAGTATATCAATTCGGTTTGCATCTCGTTTCATTGAAGTTCCTGTTAAATGAGTGAAAAACTCAAATTAATTGATGCCAATTAAAATTATTCAATATATTAATATTTCGATATATAAAATATTTTTTGAATTGGTACTTTGCGATCTTATCCTAATCCTTGATAACACTTTATTTGCCTAAGAGTAATTTGTCAAATATTGTGCTCAGCGGCTAATTTTTCCTCCGAAGACTGGACTCAAAGTAAGACCAGTGTGGACTGGAAGAGTTGCCTTTCCTACGGCCTAGACCTACATCTCTATTGAGGAAAAATGAAATAAGTCATCCCGAGCTCTGATGTCTAAATTAGCATGTGTCATAAGGTCTTCATCTGAATGAACGATTGTTGCCCTGCGGCAACTGGCCGCTCTACTTTTAAAGGATCGAATAATGTCTGAAAACACATCTACCTTGATGGAAGAGGAATTTACTGATGACGAAGACACCATTGGAGACTACCACCGTATGGCCGCACATCACTTCAACGCCTGTGCGAAGCATCACATGGCTGCTGCACATGCGGATGACGAAGGCAATGAAGAAGACGCAGTAAAACACGCTCACCTGGCCTATCGTCACCAACTAAATGCTGTCCAATATGCGGAGATTGCAGCGATGGAAAGTGAAAGTCTTGACGATGAGTTCGACATTCCCGCTGAAGTTGAACACGAATAAGACTTAGACACAGCCATCCTAAGCTTTTCAATAAGCCTAGGATCTGTTTCTAATTAGCAGGAAAGCAGACACAGTCTAGAATTGTTTTCGCGCATCGATTAATTCAAATCTCTATTGTGAAATGCGCCAGACCGTTTTTAGTCCAGTGAACGCCTCGACGCTCTTCAACTTTGAACCAGTGCGCCGCATCCGAATCCGAGGGTTCGGATGCAATCGTAGTGATTGGATGTGAGCTTGTTTTTTTAGCCCTTGTATGGGGTGATCCAAAATACATGCTGGGAGACTGGTCGTCACTGGAATATCTGAACGCCCATATATCTTCGCCATTTGTAAGCGCACAGGAAACTCGCATAGGCTCTTGCGCTTTGTACTTTTGCATGATGAGTTCAACATCGCGCAAAGTCGCCTGTATTGCGCCGATGGGATCGCTTATCAAGCCTTTGCTAAGTGCGACCAAAAACAAGGCCTCACTATCGGTCGTACCCTCTCGGTGTGGGTAGTGCACGTGGTCGATGAGATCTTCAATATCTTTGCGGCAATCATGCCAATTGCCCACTTTTCCGTTATGCATGAATGTCCAGTTTTTCCAAGTAAACGGATGGCAGTTGCTTCTGTTAACAGAAGTTCCGGTGGCTGCTCTTACGTGGGCAAAAAAGAGTTTTGTTTGGATATGTGCCGCTAGAGAACGTAAGTTACTGTCATTCCACGCGGGAAGAACGTCTTTAAATAGGCCTGGCGTAGTCCGTTTTGTGTACCACGCCACACCAAAACCATCGCCATTGGTAACCCAAGCCGACTGCGTAGCGGCCAAACTTTGCTGGACGATAGAGTGCTCTTGGTGAAAAATCAGATCCTCGAGGTATATTTTTGGACCAGCATATGCAACCCATCTACACATGATGATCTCCACAAAAAAACGACAAGGCTTCGAAGTTGATTTGATTCAATTTTTGTTACTCAGTCAAAGATGTAACTAACATATATCGATAATCGAAAAAGCGACTCGAAAGCGATATGCGATCAAGGCGATAAGCCGTTTATCATGCTTGAAGCCGAATGTCCAGCGCCAACTGCACTGTCATTCAATTCAACTCTATCTAGCTATAGCGTACACAAGAAATTCGCTAGATTTGTGAAGACTTATCAGAAATTCAATGCTATTTGTGTCAGATCTCTCGATTCCTTATCACTTTTAGTTTTTTGCAGATTTGGTCATCGAAGATTCATGGGTTAAAGGTAAAACGATAAGAATCATGTTGTTGGGGCGTTGCTGTGCTTGAATCAAACCGTCGATCATTTCTCTTAGGGCTTACAACCATTGCGTCTACCTCGAATGCCCAGCCTTCGGCTGTGCAAGTCGATCAATCAAGAGCAAATAGTTTGAAAAATGCATCCATCGCCAGTGACCAAAAATATTGGCAATCTGTACGCGATATGTACAGAGTCTCGAATGTTCCGATCAACCTAGAAAATGGATTTTGGGGCGTAATGGCTGAGCCGGTTCGCGCTGAATACCTTTCGAATATCAATCGCATCAATCTAGACAACTCCGTCTATGCAAGAACACAATTCGGTAAAGATGCCGAAGCTGTGCGAAATCTTGTTTCGACAGCGGTTGGCGCTAAAACATCGGAAATCGCTTTTACTCGAGGTGCGACGGAGGCGCTTCAGTTAATTATTGCTGGGTATAACAAATTGAGTCATGGTGCTACGGTGCTGTATTCTGACCTTGATTACGATTCCATGCAGTACGCGATGAATTGGCTTGCTGATCGTAGAGGCGCGAAGGTAGTTAAGTTTTCGATACCTGAGCCAGCTACCAAACTGAACGTATTGCATGCTTACAAGGAGGCGTTGGAACAAAACCCGGGGACTGCATTGTTGTTGCTTACCCATGTAAGTCACCGAACCGGACTGGTGATGCCAGTTTCAGAGATTGCCGCAATGGCACGCAAGCGAGGCGTTGATGTGGTGCTAGATGCCGCGCACTCTTGGGGTCAGATTGATTTCAAAGTTAGTGATCTTGGCGTTGATTTCATTGGATTTAATTTACATAAATGGATAGGCGCACCGTTGGGCGTGGGATTTATGTACATTGCCCAATCCCGTTTGAAGGATATAGACCGCGCTATGGCTGATGAAGATTGGCCGGTTGATGATATTCGTTCAAGAGTTCATACTGGAACATCAAACTTTGCGTCACTACTTACTGTTCCGAGTGCTTTGTCTTTACACGCGCAGATAGGTTCGTATGCGAAGGAAATGCGCTTACGACATTTGCGCAATTATTGGGTAAGTGAGCTTAGAAAAGAAAAAAACATAGAAATACTAACGCCGGACGATGCTGCGATGGTCGCAGGAATTACATCTTTCCGAATAAAAGATCGAATCAGCGCTGCGGATAACAATTTGATAGTCAGCGAGCTTCGGGATAGGTATGGAATATTTTCGGTGAGACGCTCTGGTGTCGCAAAAGGGCAATGTGTGCGAATTTCACCTGCATTATTTACCACTGAAAGTGATTTGGATAGGCTCATATTTGCGCTAAAAAGCATGGCATCGTAATTAGTGATTTGGATATTTACTTAGAACCATTGGCACATTCATGACAAATAATTCATTTTTTAGTCGACGTCAAATTGTGAAAGCAATGAGCAGTGCTTCGATGATTGGGGCGATTGGCTTGCCAGTTGCTGCTCATAGCGCAGTGGATAAGCCTGATTCAATTTTTGGTTTGGGTGTTGCAAGTGGTGAGCCGCATCAACGTGGATTCACGATTTGGACACGTTTAGTGCCCTATGGCAATATTGCCCAGCTAAAAAGCTATATCCCCGTTAATTGGGAAGTTGCAAACGATGAGAAATTTAAGTCAATCGTTAGGGTGGGGGTGTCATTGGCTGAGTCGAATTGGGGACATAGTATTCATGTCGATTTAACGGGACTAGAGCCCTCACGTGTTTACTGGTATCGATTTAGTGCAGAGGGACAACAAAGCACCATTGGTCGTACCAGAACTACCCCATCGTCGAATTCCTTAGAGCCTTTGAATTTTGTAATAGCCAGTTGTCAACGATGGGATCAAGGGTATTTTGCAGCCTGGAAACATGTTGCAGAAGAGAAGCCAGATTTGGTGCTCTTTTTGGGAGACTATATTTATGAATATGGTGCTATCGAAGGTAGAGTTCGAATGCATGAAGGTGGTCGCGTCGTCAGCTTAGATCAGTATCGCGCCCGATATGCACAATATAAGCGTGACTTATCCCTTCAAGCAGCTCATGCCGCTGCACCTTGGATGTGTACCTGGGATGATCATGAGGTCGATGACGACTATGCTGCATCGACAGGCGCAGATTTACAAGCTGAATTCCAAAAACAACGAAATGGCGCCTACCAAGCCTATTGGGAAAACATGCCTTTTCCAATGTCTATGCGACCAAAATTAGATGTCGTCAATGTATCCATTGATTTATACCGGCGAAAAAGTTGGGGAGCTTTAGCACAAATACACTTTTTAGACGACCGTCAGTATCGTGATGTTCAGGTTTGCCCTCGGCCGAATAGGGCGGGTAGCAACGTCGTGAAGCTGGCGGACTGTCCTGAATTGATCGATTCCAGCAGATCGTTGCTTGGATTGCGTCAAGAGCAATGGTTGTACAGCGGTTGGGACACCAACAGACCCTGGAATTTGATTGCACAACAAACCCTCATGTCGCAAATGAGTTGGACCGATCCGAAAGCACCAGATGGTGGCACCTTTTGGACCGATGGTTGGGACGGTTATGCAGCCTCAAGAGATCGGCTTTTGAAATCGATTCAAGACAAAAATATTAAAGGTGTTGTTTGTTTAGGGGGAGATGTTCACGCCCATTTTGTGTCGGACTTGAGAATTGATTTTTCTGATACCAATTCTCCGGTCGTAGCAACTGAATTTTGCGGAACATCCATTTCAAGTGTTGGTTTTGATAATAATAATTTGCAAAAAGCAAAGTCGTTCAATCCTCACCAAAAATATGCTCGAAGTGATCAGCGTGGATACATGAGTTTTACTTTGACAGAAAAGTCTTTAGAGGCCAGGTTAATGGTGCTAACGGATGTTAAGGATCCTAACAGTACCATCTCAATCGCAAGCACTTATCAGGTTGATCCGAAAAGACCCGGTGCAGTCTTGAAGTCATGAGCGCCACAATGACCTGATCGCGGATGACGCAATCAGGTCTAGTGGCTGGTGCTCAAAATTTCATCGTTAATTTCGTATAGTAAAAGCCTCCGCTCGTGCTGTAAGGTGAATTACGCGAGTAAATTAACCCACGAAATGTTTGCCACTGGGCTTTGTCCGGATAAGTGTTGAATATATTGTCAGCACCGAATGCGAGCTTGGTATTTTTTGCCACACTTAAAGTCAAGGCAACGTCAGCAAAAGTTATACCACTGAAGACTTGCGGGGCATATACAGGATAGGTCGCATTCGGAGTTGCTGAGCTTGGGAAAGCGTCGGTCCAATCTGACCAGGGGCCGTAATATCTTGCACGCCCCATCAACTCCCACGAGTCGCTGACATAAGTAGAAGTGAAAGTTGCTCTGTTTTTAGGCAAACTATCTTCATACATTTGTTTGGAATACGGGTTCGTGGAACGCGTTCCGCCTGTGACCGTAGTGCCAATCATGCTGTAAGCAAAACTGGAGTTGAGCTTTCCGCTTCCCAATTTTGAGCTGTCTTGTAATACAAGTTCAAAGCCTTGAGAGGTAGTGTTGAAGTCATTTTGCAAGAAGCTTGCTTGATAGATATTCTGCAAATTAGGAATATTTAAGGCACTTAATGCGGCGTTTTCAGCCGCCGTCAGGGTATAGGTCGTGCTCGAGTTCAGTCGATTGGTGACGTCAATTTTAAAGAAATCCAAGCTGCCGGAGATACCACCTTTTACCTCCCATACTGCGCCAATGGAGTAATTGTTGGATTGCTCAGGTGTTAAAGGACGGATGGAAACTCCGGGTCTTTGATTGATAATTTGCGCCACAGGGCCTACTGGGCTAAACCTACCCAGAGTTGTAATTGGGGACGTAGCGCTTGGTAAAAATTGCGATAGACCTTCGCTGTAAAGTTGGGCCGTTGTTGGTGCTCTAAATCCGGTCGATACCGTACCCCGGATCGCAAAAGGCTTCAAATCGTAGCGGCTAGATAGTTTGTACGTTAATGAATCGCCGAATGTGTCATATTGTTCGTACCGCAGCGCACCGTCTAAATTGAAGTCTTTTGTTAAAGGTAGGTATAAATCTGTGTAAACGGACTTGGACATTTGTTGCTTAGTGATTGCTTGCAGGGGTGAATAGCCTGGGAAACCTGCTGAGCAGCATGAAAGGGCGGGCGCACCCGGGCCAAACGCATACGACGCGGCGTCACCAGCAATAATAGAGAATTCTTCGTTACGTAATTCAGCTCCACCTGCCAGAACCGCCGGCTCACTTAAGCTAACGAAGCCGAAGGTCTTTGATAGATCAAGATTAAGAAATTGCTCTACTTGTTTTACGCCTCCGTCATCAAATGATGTCGGGCTTTTCGGACCAAGTGATGCGTTGAAAGAGTTTGACATGGAATACGCAATATTGTTGCGTCCCATGCCGTAGCTGAGATCCCACTTGAAGTCAGCATCTGTTGCGCTGCTTTTGACGCCTACGTAAAGCGATAAATCCATATCATCACTTCTGAAGTGAGGGGTAAAGCCGGTGGGATAGACCTGCTTAAGGTCCCAGCCTGGAAACGCCGCGTTTGCAGCAAAAATGCTTGCGTAGCTACCTACTGGACCACGGTAATTGAAGTCACCCGTTCCATTGCCTTTACCTAATGTGCCAAAGCTGTAGAGGGTACCTTGGGGAATCTGGATGCCGGCATTGAATGCCAATCGAAATGCTTCTCGATCTGGATTTCCCCAATTGACGTCGGGGTTAGGAAAATTGAGCGCTGGATATGCGGCCTGACTTGCCGCAGCATTGGATGATTGATTTGAGCGAGATGTCAGTCCATCCTTGGAATACTCAGCTGTCAGCGCAAGAAAGGAATCGGATTGTCCAAAACCACCATGCACACCAAATCTGGTTCCCTGCCCATCGTTTGCAAAGTACTTACCCGTTTGAGCAAAGGCGCTCCATAGGAGCGAGTCATCTAAATTGATGTTAATGACGCCAGCCAGAGCATCAGAGCCGTACTGAGCAGATGCGCCATCACGCAGTACATCGATTGATTTGATCGAACTAGTAGCGATTTGATCCAAATCAGCAGCTTGAAAGGCGCTTCCATAACTAGGATTCATCATCATTGCTGATCGATGCATTCTCTTACCATTAATCAAAACTAGAGTTTGATCAGGCGATAAATTCCTAAGTCGCGCCGGCCTAACAAAGATGGTCGCATCAAGTGCGGGAAGCGTTTGTACGCTAAATGATGGTGCAAGCGCCGAAAGTGCATCAGTAAGGGAAGAATTGGTAGTTTGATCAATGCTGGATTTGGTGATTACATCGACCGGGACCATCGAGTCAAGTGACGTTCTCGCGGATGCACGAGTACCGATAACCGTTACTTCTTCAAGCTTCTTTTCAACACTAACGCTTTGAGCGGTTGCATGAGTTGAAAGGCCTGCGATCAAAGTAGATATGGCATATGCCACTGCGCGGAGGTCATTTTTGGACTTCATAGTTCACCTTGTTTCGTTTGGAAAAATTTCTTGGCATCGCAACCCCAGGGCGAAAATTATTTGCTCTGGTTTTTAGATGTTGCCATCTCCATGTGTCACATCCGTTGCACCACTTTTATGACAAATCTATTTCTATTGTGACAAGCGAAATCAAGAAATAGTGTGAATTTCAAACACCACTAAAACAGATGTAGTCGATCTGGTTGAGATCACTAAATCCACACTAGATCAGTAGTCAAATATTTTTTTTGAGAATATTCAATGAATAAGCTTGCGAGGTTCTGATTTCACGAACGGGAGTACAGTGCCTGCAGATGACTCCAAATATGACAATATCGGACTCTAAATATTCATTGGCTTATGCTGGCTTGGCCAATTTACAGAAGCTGATGGTATTTTTTTGTTAGGCGTGTAAATGCCAAGCTGCCTTACCGTTAGGTCGAGCGGTTTTTTTCTTGACCGTGCAATTAACGTGTAATAGACTGAGTTTTGTTGGGAGTAAAGAGTCAGCAAAAGACTCAAGAAACGACAATATCGACCTCCAAAATAAAAAAAGCACTGAAAACTTCAGTGCTTTTTAAGTTGGCTCCTCAACCTGGGCTCGAACCAGGGACCTACGGATTAACAGAAAACTAGGCTGCTGAAATATCTATATAAATCAACGACTTATATTGGTAAAAATGGACCGTGTAATAA
>Ga0194055_10000510_pt1 | contig 31364 bp, 34 predicted proteins | sample SepL449m_MetaG_FD_155482 | JGI IMG/M metagenome (GOLD analysis project Ga0194055, IMG submission 155482) | Anoxic zone freshwater microbial communities from boreal shield lake in IISD Experimental Lakes Area, Ontario, Canada - Sep2016-L442-9m | ecosystem: Environmental > Aquatic > Freshwater >... | reverse complement strand
GCCGCAGACTTTGGAACCAGTTCTCGTCCCCTTCAACCTGTTACCTATGTCCCCGAACACCTGTTACCCTTGTGCCCGGTCTAAAGAGCTTCAAGCTGGGCCACCCAACGAGAAGTACGAACCGGTCAAACGGACGCAGGAAATGTCACTTTGCTTTGTCCAGATGAGTGACGCGGACCAGAACTTTTGGAGGGAGTTCCAATCCCGGCTGTCGTTCGATCCATCCCTTCAGAATCGCCTTTTCTCGAATCAGTGACCGTGCGACGACGTGCATTGACGGATCCGTGGTGAAGTCCAGCGGGAATGAGATCTCATCCGCTTCAATCACCAGGTGATCGCTGTCCTTTCCATCCGTTTGAGGGATGTTTCGAATCACCCCGGTCATTGAAATTTTGGCGAAGTCCTTTTTTGTCTCGGGATCTGCAACCGAAAGTCGCTCGACATCGATAACCCAGCGAGTCGCAACGGCGGTCCCACGAACTCGACGCAGCGATCCGTTGACGATCACAACTTCTTTATGATGTTCGGTGGCGAACTTGCGGGCAGCGTCGTTGTGCAGATTCAATTCCCAGACCATTCGATCGATCGTGATCGTTGTACCCGTAGTCTCGCCCCCGATGGCGACAAGACCATGCCGCAAACGTCCGCGGCATTCTACCTGAATCGCTGGCGCGCCGGCTTGTACTGCGACCGGCTTCCGTGGTTCGGCATTACCAGCGGGTTCGGCGGCGAGTACAGGGAGGCTGATCAGGAGCATCATTCCTGTGATGAGTCGCTGCATGATGCACTCCATTGTCTCTGTTATAGATTTGAAACTTGAGGTTTGAATGTCATCGTAACTTGGCGGGATCGACCTTCATCCGGAATTCTACCAGGCGCCGGGGCGCGGTTGGGCCGTTGGTCGGTGCGATCAGGAAAGAAAGATCCAAAACACCGCCGGGAACTTTCGCCGGAGGAGTGTAACCCCAGAAGTTTCTGAGAGCAGGGACAGGCCTCGCATTTGCATAGATCAAATCTCGAACGGTCGTCATCTGGGCAGGATCCTGGCTGGGTGTCGCAAATGTTCTGGACCAGACCAGTGCAGCAGCACCCGCAACATGCGGTGCTGCCATCGATGTCCCGTCCTGCCGCGAATATTGGCCATTTACAACCGTACTGACAATCCCCACGCCAGGTGCCCCGATATCGACACTCCGCTGACCATAATGGCTGAACGAACCACGCGCGTTGTTCACGTCAATCGCACCAACCGTCATCACGTTCGAATTTGGCAGGGATGCCGGAAAGTACGGGGAAGTGTCATTGTTGTTCCCGTTCCCGACGGTGTTACCGGCAGCAGCGACAAACAGCACCCCTCGCTTTTCCGCACGGCTGACAGCCTCGGCGAGTTCGCGTGAATTGTCGGGCCCCGCCCAACTGTTGGAAAGAATGTGAGCTCCGTTTGCCACCGCCCAGTCAATGCACTTCACGGCGTCCGATGTGGAACCGGAACCATCGGGCCCCATGAACCGCATCGCCATGATCTGCGCTTTCCAGGTGACTCCGACAACTCCGACACCATTATTGCCGACCCCGGCAATTGTCCCCGCACAATGTGTCCCATGCCCTTCTTCATCCATCGGATTGTTGTCATCGTCGCAGAAGTCGTAACCGTATGTCCCATTCCGAGTCCACATATTGTTTCGCAGGTCGGGATGGTTGTAATCCACTCCTGTATCAATCACGGCAACAATCACCTTGGGAGCCTCGCGGACAGTCGGCCAGACATCCGTGGCTCGGATATTTCGCATTCCCCAGAGCTGATCGAATAATGGATCATTCGGGATCGTTCCGGCTGCCGCCGTCTGCACAACGCCTGCTCGCTGCGTTGGATTTGCTGTGACAACATAATCGGGAGATGCATAGAGAACCGCATCGTCTTCGAGCAGGGCTTTGACGGCGGCGCCCGAAACTTCCTGTTCAGGTTCGACGACCAGAAACGAACCCTTTTCGTAGTCTTCCAACTGCTTCAATCCTGCAGCCGCCAGTGTTGCCGCCGCAGGCTTTTTGGTTGATGCGGGGTAACTGATCAGAATCCGTCGGGACTTTTCGTCGACCTCGGGAACATTCGCATCCATCCTCACAGCCATCGAACGAATCGAATTGGTTTTCTCAGCAGGGATTGTGTAGACCGCTTTCCCACATCGACTGATACCGCGGAACCGACAATCGCCCCGCTGTAACAGATCCAGTTCCGGCGCCAGCCTCTTCTCGTGGCTTGCTTTCGGTTTGACGGCCCATGTCTCAGCCGATCCTGCGTTCTGCAGAACGAGAATTGCAAACGCCACGAGGATTGCTCGAACGCGTAATCTACAAACTCGTGATCGTACGATACGACCAGCGCAGGGTCGATTCGACGAACAGATTGTTGAAGGCATTCGCGGGAGTCCTTGACCTGTTAACTGACTTCGAGGTACGAAGAAGCGATGGTGCGCACCGAATGGATCGAACTCGGTAAACTCCCTGAGCTGAATTCTTGCGGTTTCTTAATGCAAAAGGGGCTTTGCGTAAAGATGAACATTTTCAGACACATGGCTTTACTCCTCTGTCTGGCGTCAACTGTTCTGGCGAGCGACCCGGTCAGCCCGTCGAAAGTGCGGCAGATCGAACCCGACTTGCAGCGTGGAATCAGTCGTGCCGTGGTGGTGTCGAATTCGGCGCTGATTCACACAGCTCAGTTACTTCCAGGCCCGGAGGCTGCGAAGAACAGTGAGTTAATCCCCCAACTGGAATCGACTCTGAAAAGCCTGGAGCGGGTTTTGAAGCAGGCTGAAACTTCGCTGCCCAATTGTGTCAAACTGAATCTTTACGCCGCTTCAGACCAGGATGCGATGGAGGCCGAGCGTCACTTGCCGAAGCTGCTTCCACAGGGAGTCTGTCCGGCGATCAGCATCGTAACGACACCGCTTCCACAGAAGGGTATTCGAATCGCAGTCGATGCCATTGCCACTGTGCCAGCCACGGCATCGACCAGAAACGTCCGCAGATTTTCGTTCATGGAACTGGCAGCTCCATCGGCAGGAACCGGAGTCACGGTCGGTAAGTCGTCGGCTGCGATTCTGCCAGTCGGAAGCCGCATCTACATTTCGGGCCAGGCGGAAGCGGGCGACGGATCGCTCAAGGATGCAACGGTCAAGACGATGCAAGGCCTGCAGAAGACACTTGAACATCTTGGACTCCGTTCCACCGATGTCGTTCAATTGAAGGCGTTTCTCAGGCCGATGAGTGATGCGGCGGTAGCCATCGAGGCCATGTCGGCAGCATTTCCCGAATCGTCCCCACCACCGATTGTTCTGGTCGAATGGGAATCCGCATCAGCTCCCATTGAGATCGAGTTGATTGCCGCGTCACCCTCGATCGCGGGAGCTCCTTCGATCGAGTTCCTGACGCCACCCTGGATGAAGCCATCACCCGTATTCGCCCGAGTCACGCGATTGAATCATCCGACGACGATTTACATCTCGGGGTTGTACGGATCAACCGCAGACCCCAACGGGACAAATGAAATTCGCGAGGTGTTCGGGGAAGTCCAACGAATCGCCAAATTGGGAGGGAGCGATCTGCATCATCTGGCCAAGGCGACCTACTATGTCTCCACGGACGAAGTCAGCAAGAATCTCAATACCGTTCGCCCCGAATTTTACCACGCGGATCGCCCTCCCGCGGCGTCGAAAGCAAAGGTCGGTGGCACTGGTAGAGCGGGGCGGTCAATGACCCTTGATATGATTGCCATTCCACGATCAGCACCATGAGATTGGAATCGAAACCGAACGGCCTCGCAGGCAAGCTTGCCTTCATTCGTTTTCAGAGAGTTATCAAATGGGCAATGACGAACTTGAGAGAACATGTTCCGAAATCGAAGAAGCTGCAGATCGCTTAAGGCAACTTCGTAATTCAGGAGTAGCTGATGTCGCTTTTTCGCGGCTCATCGCAGCTATTTCTTGGGGATCGGCCCAGCCGCGACATGTTTTTCAGCGGCCCACCACAGTCGCCAGGTTCGTTCGTCAAATCCGAAGTTCTGGCCTGTCAATTTTTGAAGTGTGGTCAAAGTGTCGTGGTTTGGCACATTGACTGTCATCACGGTCGTTTTACGCGGGATCTGCACTCCGCCGATCGGTGGAGCGATGATGGCACCCTGCGGTAACTGACCACTCCGAACGGCTAATTCAATTTCAGGTGGCAGGACTCCGCCCGATGCTACGGCCGCGTTCCCATCCGTCGTTGCGGAATACGCCTGAGCCGCCGGAGCATTGGTCTGGACTTCATACCGATGTGATGTGACCAGTGCTTCAATCAACGGGGCGACGGCACGTTCATCGCCGACTCGAGCCAGGCCCGCAGCCGCTCGACAGACGACTGGATTCAAGCTGCTTTTCAGCTCACGAATATAGGCCGTTTGGGCGAATTCGAAATCGTCCTCGGCAATCCCGTTCAGCGATGCATAGCGAACATCACCGTCAGGATCGAACAACGACAGCTTGACCAGTCCAGCAGCACCTTTTGATCCATTCAGCTTCGACAGGACGGTAACCCCCAACACCCGCAAGTCGCGCTGCTTGTCTTCGCAGAAGAATCGAATGATCGCCGGGGCCGCATGGGGATCTGTGATCGTCTGAACGGCCAGCATCGCCTGCCGATAGCGATCCTCATTCCGACCATTCAACCAGCCGTGCCAGGTCTTAACCTTCTGAAACCAATCACGCTCGATCGCCAGTTCATCCGCAGACTTCTGAATCAGATCGAGTTCCTGAACTGTGACGTATTTCCCTTTGTATTTCACATACCCGCGAGACGCCATCATTTCATCGCGATCGACCCAAGCCCCTTCGTGCCAAGTCCGACCCAATGCGGTCTGTGCCTTTTCGTGATGAGGATCAAATTCGACAACTCGCAGCAGGTGAGTTTCCCGCTGCTTGGTCAGATTCTGCTGACGACACCATTCCGCAAGTTCCAGATGCGATTCCAGCGTCTCTTCCATCTTGCGGACACGGGTTTCGTATTCCTCGACCGCCAAGGGGCGCATCGTCAGAAACTTGGTGTCGCCACGCGTGACCGAGATCGTAATCCCGCTCAATGTTTCCACGACGATCGTGTCGGAACTTAAGCGGCCGGAATGAGTTCCGCCAACAATCTTCCCTCGGACTTCGCCGCCATTCAACAGCTTCACCAGGTCCGCTTGAACGGGACAGCACATGATCAACGGGCAAATCGCAACCGCTAAGGAAGCGATACCACGAATCAGGCAGGTCGTTGTGGAAAACGCAGGCACGGGCGAATCTCCACGGGGTGAGGGAAGAAGGAACCGGCATGACCGGGTAAGGGATTCTACGGTTTGCGTCTTTAAATAGGCAAGAAAAATCTGTGGGTAACTGGATTGGAAGGTTGCGGGTTTATTTGGAAATAACGTTTAAGAGAAGAGGAGACCTTCGGTCGTGGGTTTCGGCGGGGTCGGGAGACCCGCGCCAAACGAATCGCATCGGCGAGGTCGGGAGACCTGCGCCGAACAGAGCCGAGACCTGCGCCGGCCGAACGCAGGAACTCGTGTCACCGACTGGTGTCGACCTGAGTGATGGATGTCACGAGCAATTACTTTCTGGAATTGTTGTTCCGTTTCAAATTGTTCCGTCTGGCGAACGCTCTTGGCGATTGGGTAGCATATAGCGGTTTCGGCGGAACTGAGTGGGATGCGAGCGGGTTGATGATTCCTCATATTCCCCCGCCAAACAGTCGACGGTTTCGAAGAGACTGTGATACGGAGATCGTGTTGACTGAGGTCTTGGTCCCCTGGAGGAGCGGGTTCCGGATTTAACAGGTTGGTTTCTCAAAGCCACGAAAGCAGAACGATGAGTGGTTGCACGATGACGAGTCTCCGGATTCCACAATTCTTGGCGAGTCTGCTGGTTTTGACAGGTTCATCCCTGGCATTGGCCCAGACGAATACCGACCGTGCACTTCCGACCCAGCAGCAACTGAGCCGATTTGGCCTGGAGCGCGCGTGGTGGGGACAAGCCGTTCTGAATCCCGCCCGTGACAAGGTCAGACATGTCTCGATGGACGAAGACATGGTCTACGTCCTTTCAACGTCGGGCGTCGCCACTGCGTTTGACTCAGAAACCGGTAAAAAGCGATGGGCGTTGAACTTAGGGCGTTTCGATCAGCCGAGTTACCCGATTGTTTCCAACGAAAACCTGGCAATGGCCGTGGTCGGATCGACCCTCTACGGGATCGAAAAGAAGTCTGGACGGATCCTCTGGACGCTCGACATGCCGGCTCAACCTTCGACATCGCCCGGCGTCGATGAAAATCAGGTCTATATCGGAACGCTGGATGGCAGCGTCTATGCCTATAGTCTGCGCAAGATCCGAATGCTGTTTCAGGAGCAGCGACTCCCCAAATGGTCTGCCGAGGCCATGGTATGGCGTTCATCAGCAGGGAAGGAGATCACGTCATCCCCAATTCCATCGGGTCGAACGGTCTCTTACGCCAGCCGGGATGGTTCACTCTATAATGTCGCAACTGCTGACAAGCAATTGATTTACCAGCTCGAAACGAACGGTGCGATCGTCGCGCCCTTGGCAACAAACGGAAAGATTCAGTTCCTCGCATCCGAGGACTACACGCTGTTTGCTCTTGATGCCCAGAATGGGAAGATCATCTGGGACTTCACCGCCGGTTTGCCAATTCGACGAGCACCGTTTGTCATCGACAACGATCTTTATGTGGCTCCTGATCGCGGTGGTATGTTCTGCATGAATGCCGCCGAAGGGACGAAACGCTGGTGGCAGCCAAGCCTCACCAACTTCATCGGTGTGGTTGGAAATACGATGTATGCATCAGATCTCGACGGGAATCTGGTCCGAGCTTCGCGCGAGGATGGCGGCATTTCCGGCACATTGTCGATGCGAGCCTTCTCGGTCCGAGTTGCGAATGACCGTACCGACCGAATCTATATGTCGACGGAAAGTGGTTTGGTTGTTGCCCTTCGAATGCGGGGCGAGACGATTCCCGTCTTCCACAAATACCCGGACCGGCTGCCAATTATTCCTCAGGTCGCTCCCGAAGTTCCGACCCCTCCCGCCGCCGAAGCGGCTCCAGACGCGGCACCAGACGCCAACAATTGACCGGCGGGATCTCGCGCTGTTGTCGATCCATTCTGCTTCGAATCCAGATTACTTCGCGCAAGCGACTCTGGATGGATCGGCACGCCGATTGATTTCGTGTGAATTTCCCTTCGTAATCTGACTTCCCTCAAACCGGGGATCTTCGTTATATTCCTCGTGCTAACCTCCCCGTCTGTGGAAGAACTTTCCGAAATCGACGCCAGCCGCAGCCTCCGTTTGACACTCGTTGCCCCCCATTGACGTAGAATTACAGCCGATCCCCAAGATCGACCGTGCCGTGTCGAGTTGGTTTGACACGTGCAAGATGATCCCCGCTGTTTCGAGCAGATCGCAATGAAGACGCCTACCGCAGACCGACGAAGCCAGCCGCGTCTCCTTTTTCATCCGCACGCCTACGTTTTCGTTTCCGAAGCCCTGAAGACGGCTCAGGAACTGGTGGGCCGACAGATGGTCGAGGATCGTCTCGAAGAATCACACCATCACATTTCCGGTCAGGAACTGCTGGAAGGTGTTCGCGTCCTGGGATTGCGTTTGTACGGCCTGATGGCTCCCGTAGTTTTCCATCACTGGGGACTTCATTCGACAGACGACTTCGGGCGCATCGTGTTCGAAATGATTGACCGTGGTGAAATGCGGAAGTCCGATTCGGACCAGTTGAGCGATTTCCACGGTGTCTACACGATCGATGAGAGTTTCGCGCACGACTACAAAATCGACGTCATGAAGGCGTTCCGGTCGTAACGATGCTCGACGGAATCGGCGTGATCTTTGATGTGGATGGAGTCTTGATCGACTCGTACCACGCTCATTTCCAGAGCTGGTGCCAACTGGCGTCGGAAATCGGTCGTACCTGCACAGAAGCCGAGTTCGTTCGCGGCTTTGGCCGGACCTCGCGAGAGAACATCGTCGAACAATGGTCTGATCGGACCTGGACGGTCGAAGAAGTTCGCCAGCTTGACGACCGGAAAGAGTGGCTGTTCCGCGAGATCATTCGCGATCCGTTTCCCGCGATGGCGGGTGCCGCAGATCTGATTCGTTCAATTCACCAGGCAGGATTTCGAGTCGCTGCAGGGTCGTCTGGTCCGCCAGAGAACGTGAACCTCGTGATCGAAAGCCTGGGCGTGGCCGAGGTCGTGCAATGCCGGATCACAGCTCGCGACGTCACCCGTGGTAAGCCTGATCCGCAGGTCTTTCAACTCGCCGCTCAGGGACTCGGACTGCCCGTCTCTGCCTGTTGCGTCGTGGAAGATGCCCCAGCCGGGATCAAGGCAGCTCACGCGGCTGGAATTGTCTGTATCGGACTGGCTAGCACTGGCCGAACTCGTCCGGAACTGGACAATGCAGAATATGTCGTCGATTCGCTGAGTGAACTGACGCCGCCACAGATTCGCAACCTGATCCGCAATGGCCTGCGTTGAGCAAGAAAATCTATTCAGGGATTGAACCGATGTCGAACGCACCCGTGACTGTCTCAAATTCCGTTGCCTCATCATCGGGTCATGCTCCAGACCCGGCGACAGCGACCGTTGCGATTTTTGGTGCCTCGGGCGATCTGACGGCCCGGAAGCTCTTGCCCGCACTGTATGACCTCTGGAGCGATGGATATCTCTCGGATGTCGCACCCATTGTTGGTGTCGCCCGCAAGGAAAAGTCGGACGAGAGCTTTCGCAATGAGATCTATGAAGCCATCAATGGACACGTCCGTAGTGGGGCTGTTCCGGTCGATCGGTGGAACCAGTTCGCCCGTCGATTGTTTTATCGTCAGCTCGACATCGCCTCGCCCGATGGATATCACGGATTTCGTGAACAACTGGAGACGATTGAAGATCATCAGGGGACACCGGGCAATAGGGTCGTCTACATGGCAACCTCCCCCGACCTGTTCCTGCCAGCGGTGGAGCACCTGGGATTTGGCGGGCTGATTCCCGGTCGCGACGCCCCCGAATGGCTGCGCGTTGTCTTCGAAAAGCCTTTCGGGCACGACCTGAAATCGGCGCAGGAATTGAGCGGCAACTTGCGGCGATTGTTGCGTGAAGAGCAGATCTATCGGATCGATCATTATCTGGGAAAAGAAACGGTACAGAACATCCTGCTGTTCCGATTTGGTAATTCGATCTTTGAACCTTTGCTGAATCGCAATCAGGTTGATCATGTGCAGATCACCGTTGCCGAATCCCAGGGCCTCGAACGTGGACGGGGCGGTTACTATGACAACTCGGGAGCATTGCGAGATGTCCTGCAGAACCATGTGCTGCAATTGCTCTGCCTGATCGCGATGGAGCCCCCGGCATTGTTCAATGCCCGCGATCTGCACGATGAAAAGCTCAAAGTTCTCAAGGCGCTGTCACCTGGCAATCGTGGTGATATCTCGTCTTGGGCAATCGGCGGACAGTACTCCGCAGGTCTGGTCGATGGCCAGCCAGCCGTCAGCTATCTCAGCGAAGAACGAATCCCCGCAGACTCACGAACTGAAACGTACGTCGCCATGAAGGTACTGGTCGACAACTGGCGCTGGGCGGGGGTTCCTTTTTACCTGCGCACCGGCAAGCGACTCCCTTCACGCGTCTCGGAAATTGCGATCCAATTCAAACAGCCGCCACTCAACCTGTTCAACACCGTGGAATGTGAAGGCGATGTCTGTGAACTCGTAGGGACTCGGCCGAACAAGCTCGTCTTCCGCATCCAGCCGAGCGAATCGATCAAACTGTCGTTTTCGACAAAACGTCCCGGCATGCAGTACCAGATCCATCCGGTAACGATGGACTTCAACTACAAGGAAGCCTTTACACAGGCACTGCCGGAGGCGTACGAGCGACTGTTGCTGGATGTTCTTCGTGGAGATTCAACGCTGTTCATGCGCAGCGATGAACTCGAAGCAGCCTGGCAGTTCGTCACGCCGATCCTGGACCATTGGGAAAAGAATGAAATCTCGCCCGAACCGTACCGGGCTGGCACATGGGGCCCACGCGTCGCAGACACGATGCTGCAAAACGACAATCGCGCCTGGCGAACACCGTCAACGTAACGAAGGACGTCACGAACTCGCGCTGCGATAATGCCGCAGCGCCCAATGAAAGATGCAGCGCGAGACAACAAAGCTGGCGACCCCCATCAGCAGTGTCAGCCCGGACAGCCAGGTCGGTTCCAGGGACTTCCCCAGCAGCACGCGAGCAGGCACGGTCACGACCAGCAGAATCGGAATCACGTACGAGAAGGCGAACCGCAGGATTTCTCCCGACGGGGAACCACTGTAAATGCTGCTTGGATAACGAGCGAAGATCGTGACGTAGAACCAGAAGTCGAGTAATCCCTGATTTCTGCCAAAGAAGATGCTGGTGGCAGCCAATCCAATCATCAGGCTGTAGAAGAACGTCACCGCAGCAACCAGCAGCAGCAGGTACATGATGACTGCAGTCACAGGAACGGGCTGTCCGATCTGATAGAGCGAATAACCGAGTAGCCCCGTAGCAAAGACCACCTGTGAGATCATTGGTAGTTGCAGCTTTTCGAGCGACACCAGGAACTGCGTATCAATCGGTTTCAGGAGCACGAAATCCAAGTCCCCGGTTCGAATCAGCTCACTGAATCGGGCACAGTTCGGCATAAAGAACGCTTCAACGATCGCATTGATCAACATCCCCGTCGCCATGAATCCGAAGTACTCTGGCCGGCTCCAGTCATTGATCTGCTCGACGCGGCGAAAGATCAGGTCGAACAGAATGATCTGAACGGCAAACCAGAACCCGCGAGTCATCAGCGTGATCAGGAAGTTGCTGCGAAACGACATCTCGCGCACGAGTGAGTTTCGAAAAAACGTGCCGAACACGCGTCGGTATCGATGAATGGTCGCAATGCTCAATGTACGGTTCCCATCGTTCGCCCCAGGTGAGTGACGAGAAAGGATACCGGTTTGCTCGGTCGATGTCCGCAGATCAGATCAAGAAAAGATCCTGAGCAGGAATGATGTAGCAAGCCAGCTGAAGACCTCCGCCGGATTACGGTGCCTCGGACTGTACAGGTGTCCGCAACCAGCGAACGAGTAATTCGAGTTCGTGGGGTGAGATCAGATTCAATTCCGGGTGAGACTCATCGGCGGCGAATTCGGGCATCCGGTCATTGCGGTCGGAATAGAACCGTTCGGCCGTCGGTCTGGCGATCATCTGTTTCAACCAGCTTGCCGAACAATAGCCCGTCAGATCCGGTGCGGAACCAAATTCCCCCTGATCGTGGAATCGGTGACAGTCAGTGCACCCGACACTCGATGTCAGTGCTTCTCGTCCTGCGGAAACCAGGGACGTTTCGGGGGACTCAATCGCAGCTTCTGCCGCCAGTGCCGCAGCAACGGAGCGCAGTTTCTGTTTCAGCCCTTCACGACCTTCTTCACCGGCTGCTGAAAACAGCCCCTCCACATGCTGAACCATGTCACCTTCGCGAAACTTTGTCTTGCCAAAAAAGGCGTCGGAACTGGCGAGCTTGGGATCAAGAAAGCCTGCAATCCAGTCGGTCGTTCCAATACCGAAGAGATTCGGGGCGGAAGGTTCAGCCGCGATCAGTCCTTTCCCTTGAGCATCCGCATGGGAATGGCAACTGACACAGTGACGCGCAAACAGTCGCGGGCCCTGCGTCTGAGGATCGTTCCTCAGCAGCATAATGGCCCCCTGCTCGGTAATCGGTTCCGTTCGCGCCAGTACCAGAGCTCGCTCCGAAATCGCTTCAAATTCTGCTTCGTGAGCCAGGTAACCTGCGTCCTTCCAGTCTTGCAGATATGACAGAGCCGTCAGCCATCCCCATCCACCAGCACAGGCGGCGACAACGAGGACTCGACAAACCGTACTGATCCAGGGAGAGCGGAATCGATCGAGAAACGGAACCGCCATGAATCCAAATAGGAACGCGGAAGGGATCACCATCGTGGCAACAAATTCGGTGTTCCCTGAGAAATAGCGTCTCAGTTCAAACAGCCAGCGGAAGTACCATTCAGGCCGCGGTGTATGAACCAGATCAGGATCAGCCGGGGCATACAACGGGGCACCATATTGCCAGGCAAGCCAGCCGACGATGCTCATTACCACCGTCAGAGTTACCATGTTTCGCGCGGACTGGTACGGCCAATAGGTCAAGGCCCCGGACGCGGGTGCATCTTCGGTAGGTGACTGATAAGGGCTGTGCTTGAGCACCTGATGCAGATGGATGACGGTTAACCCGCCGATCAGCAGCGGCAACAATCCGACATGCAGGAAATAGAGCCGGGTCAGCGTCAGAATTCCGACTTCTTCCCCGCCGAACAATACACGTTGCAGAAACGGCCCAATCACGGGAGTTCCCGCAAGAATGTTTCCTTCAACCTGGATTTGCGCAATCCCCTTTTGACTCGCCGATAAGGGATTGCCAGTAACCGTCCAGACAATCACCAGAGGAAACAACATAAGTCCGGTGACCCAAACCAGTTCGCGCGGAGCCCGATAAGCTCCCGTAATGAGGACCCGCAGGACGTGTATTCCGAACAGGATGATCATGGCGTGCGAGGCATAGTGGTGGACACCACGCAAGAACCGCCCTGCTGAACTTTGGTCGATAAAGTGGACACTGGCCCAGGCACTGGACATCGACGGGCTGTAAGTCGCCATCAGCAACAGGCCGGTCACGCACTGAATGATCAACATCCAGAACAGGCAACTGGCACTGGTGAAGGCCCAACTGGGGCCGTCCGGCAGGATTCGATTTCTCAGATGTCTGCTGACAAGGCGGTATCCCAGCCGTTGTTCGAGCCAGTCCGCCCACGATTGCATGAAACCTCTCCCGTGTGAATCAGGCTGTGACAACGCGGTCTTCTCGACCTGTCGCGAACTTTTCGTACTTCACTTCAACCCACCATTCCTTGCTGGATTCATCCTGAACGACGCGGCAGTCGAGTGGATCCAGATTGCGGGGGGCGTGATTTCGTTCACCGGAACGCGGGTCCATCTGACGCTCACCGTCCAGTCCGAAATTCGCACCATGGCAGGGACAGTGAAACCCTTTGCCACCCGCTTGCGAATTGACCTGACATCCCATATGCGGGCAGATGGTACTCATCACCTTGACCAGACCTTCGGCGGACGGATCAGAGGCATCGCCAGGCTTACGCACCAGCCAGACCCGGCCAACGACTTGACGATCATGGCGAACCCAGGCGTCCTGCTTCTGACCGATGACCGGAACCATCATCGGACGCCCCGGCAACAGATCCTTGAACCTGATCAGCCTCGCAAATTCAGACCCGCCTGAACCATTGGAGCGTGTCCCCCCCAGCAGATACTGAATTCCGGGAAGTCCGATCACCGTCGTAACACCGACCGCCAGACTGCGGCTGATCCAGGCGAGAATTTCACGTCTATTCATCGAGCTACTTTCGCAGAGGTTTCACGCGGTCTGGGCATCGAACACCGCTGCCAACGCTTCGTCCAGGCGGCGCGATTCGGCATTGACGTGTTGCGTTTCCAGATGTCGCCGGAAGGCCGTTGAGAGCGAATCACCGAGCCCCGTCGCCCATTCTGGCGAATCCCCGCCGACGACGCATCGTCCGATACACGTCAGTGGCCGAGTCATCGCACAGGCACAAACGCCGGAAGCCATCAACATTGGACAGCTTTCCCCGGGGTTCCTCGACCGTTCCATCACCAACGGCAGATCGACACCACCTCGCTGCCGCAGTTCCGCAACAATAGTCCTCGCTTCAGGTTCTGTCACCGAAGGGACAAACGAGTCGCATCCACACGCCACAGGAGCGGCACCAGCGCCCACCAGATTCTGGAGGGTCCCTGCGAAGTCTCGCAATGGGTCCGAAGTGGGCCAGCCCCCGACACGGTCTGCGGCTACCTGACCTAACGCCACATCCGCAAATGCGGCCGCAATCAACGCAAACACTACCAGTACGGAAATCGGCAACAATAGAAACACCAAGCCAGCCATGATCGTCTCCTGAATTCTGGGGCCGAGACAACTCCGGCCACCGACTGAAACACGACAAGTGGATCTCCTTGTCATATTATCGACTGAATTCTGAGGCTTGTCAACCGAATTCAACTGGCGGGCGAAGAATGCAGGCCCGAGCGAGCGAAACTCGTTACGGAAATGGTATGTCGAATCAATCGAAATTGAACCAGCGAGGCTACCGATGAATTTCTCAGAACCGTCTGGGCTGGAAAGCTTTCATAAATTTGTCGGAAAGCAGTTAGCATCGGAAGCCGCCGTCTTGATGTCTCCCGAAGAAGTTCTCGCTCTCTGGCGAATAAAACAAGAGAATCTGGCTGGAATTCGTGAAGGATTGGATGACGTTTCTGCGGGAAAGACCAAAACATTGGAAATGTTTGACCATGATTTCCGTCAGCGTCATGGCATTGCCGGGACGACATGACGTTCGAGGTCCGCGTTACCGGCAGAGGAGATGCGCCGCCAGGAAGCGGAACAGAGACGCAACAGCGGTTCTCCGTGCCTCAGTGAGAAATCAACTCCTGAATCGGACGCGAAATCGAGTGCGGTCTCTCACAGAGCCGCAGAGGCACGGAGTCTGAAAGGCCGGAAGCAAATTGTGGACTGGCCGAACGGGATGTCGACACGATCTCTAATTGGCTGGTCTCTCGGATGCGGATTTGCTGGTCCTGACCATCACCTGTCCTGATTGCGAGGGTAGTGCCCTCGTTTTTTGCCAGTTTGTCTGTGATCATTTGCTTCAGTCTCAAATTGGCTTCGGCGATTGTAGCGTCGATAACGGCAATCTCTTGATCAGATGCACCGTCATCGAGTAGCCGCTTCATTCGATCATTTGCTCTATGAATCTCGGAACAGAGTGCCTCAAGTTCATCGTCGCCCATGTTGATTCTCGTGAGTGGTCGGGCAGAGAATGTCCCCGTAATCAAACAAGCCCCGGTTTATCGCCGGGGCCGTTCAGTTTCAATCCCAATCATGCCTTCGCGGCTGCTCCGACACACGTCTCACTTCTTCTCGGCAGCCTCTTCAAATTTCAGCGAGGCTGAGTTAATGCAGTAGCGTAGACCGGTAGGAGCGGGACCGTCGGAAAAGACGTGACCGAGATGCGCGTCGCAACGTTTGCAGATCACTTCAGTGCGGCGGGTCCCATCGGTATTGTCTGGCTTCGAGCGAATCATGGCATCGTTGATCGGCTGCCAATAACTTGGCCAACCAGTCCCGGAATCAAATTTTGTCCGGGCATCAAACAGCGGTTCGTCGCAACAGACGCAGTGGTAGACTCCCGGCTTTTTCGAATTCCAGTATTCCCCGCTGAACGCCGGTTCGGTCCCTTTCAGTCGGGAAACCTTGTACTGAGTCGGAGTCAGTTGCTTGCGCCACTCGGCCGCAGGCTTGACGACTTTTTCGATTTTCTTCGTTTCACCCGCGGCCGAACGGACGGGTTCCTTGGTCGCTGCTTTGCCATTCGCTGCTGGTTTTGCACCATCCTCGCCGTGCCCTGCAGACAACAGTGCGAATGAGATTGCCATGATCACCAGGGAGACTGTAAGTCGTTGTCGACGGTCCATGATTCACCTCAGTGAAATACTTGCACCCCTCAATTTACTCGACGCCTGATATTTTGCAGCAGACCGTGCCGCAACACAACTGCGAGTTTCTGACGATGCCGTTACAAAGTCTTTCTGAATCTGAAATACGCATTCCGTGACTCACGAAATTCGCCGCGGACCCCTCTGGAATTGTATCTCAGCTATTTTGTTTGTTTTGCTGTTGTGATACGGCTAACCTATTCAGGGAAAAGTGGTACGAAGTCTCACGCCGCTCGGGTGAAAAAATGAAAAACACGCGTGTCCTCGCTTTAATGGCATTTTGGCTTCTGGCAATCTCCGCATCTGCGGTCCCGGCACAGGATGACGCTGATGATCCGACTGCTACTGACCTGAAATTGCTGCAGGGAGAGTGGGAGCTGTTTCACGGTAACGAAGGAAAAGGGGCTCCGACGATTCGTAGCGTGAAAGAAGTTGTCGGAAATCGAGAAACCTTGCGACGATTTGACATCGCAACGGGAAAGATGATTCACGAGCATTCCGTGGATTTTAAGCTGTCTCAAAGCGGCAACGTCCATGTTTTCACCTTCTACGCCGTCGGAGGTGATCCCAGGAACGGGGGTTCATTCGTCTATAAAGTGGACGAAAAGAATTTCTGGGATATCCCTGGTCTGTTACGAGGCAAAGAGTATCGAAACTATCAGCTTACACCGACGATCTGGCATTGGACGCGTGTGGAGAACAAGGGAAAGCCAAAACTGAGTGTCGTCCGTCAGAAACTGGACAAGCGGATCGACATCAATTTCAAGCGTACTCCGCTTCAGGAAGCATTCGAATTTGTCGGAAAGGAAATCGGCGTCGTGATCGAACTGGACGGTGATGCGTTGAAAGCCGCTGGTTTCACCAAAAACATGCCTCAGACGATGGTCTCCGAACGAATTACAGGGCTGGATGCCATGGGGAAACTCGTCGAAAGCTATCAGTCTCCGCAACGTCCCGAGCAATCAATGGTGATCGTGATCGATCAGGGTGGCAAAGAAGTCTTCGTCACGACTCAAGCGGCCTGCGACAAGCTCAAATTGAACAGCTACAAGTTTAAAGCTGATTGAAGTGACTTCAGAATGCGCCCGTCGTCAGGCGCGATCAGCCTGCTGCAACTGCTCGATGAGATCCGGGAGATCCGCGGCGATCAGATCCGGCGGCGACGCTGCCGCTTCAAACTCGGCTCGAGTGCTGATCCCAGTCAGCACTCCTGCCGTCCAAAGCCCCAGGGGAATTGCACCCGAGATGTCGGTGTCGTAACGATCACCGACCATCAGTGTCTGATGCGGCTTCAGATTCAAGCGGGCCATTGCCTGTTCATACATGCCGGGGTTTGGCTTGCCAATCACCAGCGGCTTCTGACCCGTTGACGTTTCCAACAGTGCTAGAATACTTCCAGCGCCCGGCAACGGGCCGCGTTCACTGGGATAGGTTGCATCTGAATTGGTGCCGATGAATTTCGCGCCGCGTCGTACCGCCAGTGTCACGTTGGCGAGTTCTTCGTAGGTCAATTTGAAGTTGATCCCAGCAACCGCGTAGATGGCGGCGTCGGGGTCAGTCGTCAATTCGAATCCACTGTTCTGAAGTGCAACGCGCAGTCCATCCTGACCCATGACGATCACAGGACCACGTGGCCACCCATGATGCGTCACCTGCTCGGCCAGCCAGCAGGCGGTCGCTTCAGCGCTGCCAAGAACCCGATCGGGGCGAACATGAATATCCATTTCCGCCAATCGTTCTACAAACTGAGCAGGAGTCTTGCTGGCGTTGTTTGTGACAAACAAAAATGCGCGGCCAGTCGCGGTGAGATAATCGATTGCCTGCTGAACACCGGGGAGTGGACGGGTTCCGACATAGATCACTCCATCCATGTCGAATAAGACGCCACGGACGTCACGCAATCCAGCTCGATCTCGGCTCACAGCTGCAACTCTCCAGCATCCACTCAAGACCCTCGGTCGTGAAACGACCGAGACTTCTCGTGTTTTGTCATGCCTTTAATTCTAGAATTGGGTGGCCGGGGCTGCACTCATGCGTTGCGATGAAAGCCCGGGGATTCGCGAACCTACCCCAGCCATCCAACATCAACCCCAAACTGAAGACCCGACCAGGCATCTCGGCGAGTCGTTCAGCGAGTCGCCTCTTTCAATCTGGACGTCCTGATCAAGCACTCGCACGCAATTCCCGTGGGCCGATCTGGTCCAGAACTTCCTGGATCTGCTGAGAAACACGGTCTTGCGTTTCCTGCAACAGAGACGTCGCGGCCGCAAGTTCATTCTCACACGCATCCAGTTCCTGAGATCGCCCATTCATCATGGCCGAAATCTCATGAATCTGTTCGAGCAATCGTTCACACTGAGCCGTTGATACGCGTTCCTGCTCCTGGATTTCGATTTCGTTGTCGATCAAGTCCAGATCGACGTCCTGAATTGCCGTCATCAGATCCTGCCAGCCTTGCAGACGGCTGGAATCGAATTCATCAACCATCGCCTGTTCGGTCATAATCCGATCGCACAACTCTTCCGCAGTCAGACTCGTCAGGTCAGTCTCGACCTGAATGGACGAGGATGCCTGTTGCGTGACTGTGAAATTCTCACCCGCGACTGTTACCGTGTCACTGTTTCGCAGCGCCATCCGACGGCAGAGCTGACCATTCACAGCCAGGCCAGTGGTCTGGTCATCGGCTTCGATCCACAGCACACCTGCTTCGGAACAGAGTACGCTGTGCAGCAGCGGTCCGTGGTTGAGACGGATTTCACAAACAGGGCTGGAACCGATTCGAATTCGTTCCTGATCGACAATGACCGACCGATCACCGAATTCCAGGATCGTTGTCAGATCACTGGCGGAAACAGGTTCAGTTGTGTGAGCAGAGATTGAAGTAAGCATAGGGGTCTCGATGCGGCATCGTGTCGAGCAATCAATCGCTCCGGGTGGCGAAGCACAGAGGTAGGCACCGTCATTAACTTCGTCCGGCGGAAACTGCCGTCGTGAATCAATCAGGAACGCGCGTTCCATCCAACCAACGATCTCGAGTCATCAAACGCCGCAAGCTTGGTCGAGTTTACCGACTGGCAAAATAGTATCGACCGATTTCCTGCAGACTCGCAATGGGCTGCGAAAGTAGGGTAGAGTTTGAGGCCTATGCGGGAGTGCAGCGTAACTTAACGCAAAGCGCTGGAACTCAACGCCCCGTCCCGGTCGAATCCCTTATCCTCTTGTCACACCCAGGCTCATGACATCCCTCATTCTTCCCATTCCAAAGTCTGTTTCACTTCATGATCTTGCCGTCTGGAATCAGTTGGCAGTCGACGCGGGAGTGGACCGGATCTGGCTGGCGAAGAATGTCGCTGAGTGTCAGCAGATGGCTGCCACCAAGGAGCTTTGCAGTACGGACGCCGAAGTGGCAATCCTCTGTTCCCCGAACGATATCTCCCGCAACCCGGCATTCCTGCAAGCAGTCTCATCAACCGTCGCACTGATCGCCGCAACCTGCGAGGAGGATCTCGCCGTCGGTCTGAAAACAGATTGCCTGGAACATGCCGCGACGCTCGGCGCTTCGACACTGGATGGAATCGTGGTTGGCCTGTCACTTTCAAACAAGATCGACTTTCGAGTTGCGGCCGGGTTTGCCAACACTGTTCGAAAGCTTCCCGAACTGACGACGGTTGGCATCATTCCCAGAGACATTTTCCTGCGACAGGTGATTGATCGCTATTCCGCAAGGGGATCTCATTCCGGCAGTGAACACGCGAACATCGCAACGACGGCGCTTCAGGCAGGGTTGCTGCTATTGAGTGGATACGTCGAAGAAAGTCATGCGGCGTCACAATCGATCGAAGGTGAGGGACTGCAGCACACAGGCGATTACTGGCATGCGATCCTGCACCGGCGCGAACCTGACTACGAAAATGCCAAATACTGGTTTCGCCATGTCGGTCGGCATCCCAATTTCGGCCGATTGGCAGAACTCATCCCATCGATGCTGAAACAGACCACAGGTCCCGTTGCGACGGAACTCGGGCGATGGGCATCCCGTCTGATCACATCTCACGGCTGGGATGCGTTCGCATTCGTAGACTTCTGCCAAGCGGCCGAACGTCATGCAGAACTGCGAGCCTTGGGCGACGCGATTCAATGGACCGAAATGTTACTGCTAATTGAGTCGTCGTTTCTCGCTGCGGCTGCTTAATAGTAACCTGCCAGCCATGTCATCGTTTTTCGGTTGGCAGGTAGCTGGGGTTGGAACATCTTCGCGAACCACCGGGCTTCCCTCGCAAAGCCTCAGCCCTGCACACAGAATTAAGGCCTGATAACGCACCCCTTCGCAGTGATCTCGATTAATGCTCTGCTGTTGAAGATTCAGAATCCGGTTTGGCAATGGGGACATACATTTCCCGCAGGAAACGTGAAGGAACACTTTCCCGTCGCTTTCCCCATTTTACGCGTGTGAGAGCGTGGGAGATCGAGAGAAAATCGCGTGCTCGCGTGATGCCGACGTAGGCCAGGCGGCGTTCTTCTTCGACCGCGGTGGGTGATTCATCCTCGATCGATCGTTGATGCGGCAGGATCCCTTCTTCCCAGCCGACCAGATAGACACGTGGGAACTCCAACCCTTTGGCGCTGTGCAGTGTCATCAGTTTGACGGCCGGTTGTTCGAACTCGTCCGATTCACCGAATTCACGATCATTTCCCGCCAGTGATGACTGCTCGAGGAAATCCATCAGGCTGGGGGATTCGATTTTCTGTTCGTACTGCTGCATCGCCGCGACGCATTCTTCAATCACCGCAGTTCTCGCCAGTTGTTGTCCAGCATCCTTGTACTGCTTGGCAATTTCGGACTCGTAATCGATCGATTCGATCAGCTTTTCGAACGTGGACGACAGCCGCACGTTGGGGTTTCGGAACTGTTCGCGAAAGTCCTCCAGCAGCTTACGGAAGGCCTCGATGGAATTCGCCGTCTTGACAGTGATCTCTTTCTCGGCCAGGGCTTCGGGGATGATTTCGAACAGTCGGCGACCTGACTTCACCGCGCGATTGAGCAATCTTTCCACCGAGGCATCGCCGATCCCGCGTGCCGGGACGTTGATAATCCGCAGCAGCGAAACTTCGTCCGTCGGGCACGCCAGCAGCTTCAGGTAGGCCATCATGTCGCGGACTTCGCGGCGATCAAAAAAGGATTGGCCACCAACGAGCAAATAGGGAACTCGTACGCGTCGCAGTTCTGATTCAAACAGACGCGGCTGTTCGTTTGTCCGGAACAGAATGGCAATGTCCTGAGGTGGAACTCGCAATTCCTTGATCAGGTAATTGATCTCACGCACGACCGCTTCGGCTTCCACCTGTTCATCGGGATGCGACCGCAGATTGACTTCGGTCCCCGTCTTATGAGCAATCAGCTTCTTTTCGTGCCGACCGCGATTGTGGTGGACCAGTTGATTGGCCAGTTCGATGATTTGCGTTGTGCAGCGGTAGTTGTCCTGAAGTCGAACCACCTTGGCACCCGGAAACTGCTGCTGGAAACCGAGAATGTGCTTCACTTCGGCCCCGCGCCAGCCATAGATCGACTGATCATCGTCACCCACCACGCACAGGTTGCGATGCGGGCGAACGAGGGCCGCGACGATCTGAAACTGCATCTCGTTCGTATCCTGGTACTCGTCGATTTGCACATGATCGAACCTGTCCTGGCAGCGTTTCAGGACCTCAGGAAACTCGTCGAACATCTGAGCGGTCAGCAGCAGCAGGTCATCGAAGTCGACGGCGCCTCCCGCCCGCAACGACTGCTGATAGCGGCGATAGGCCATGGCCGCGAGTGAGTCGCGATCATCCTCGACAAAGTCGCGAGCCTGCTCGGGCAGAATTCCTTCCATCTTCCAGCGACTGATGCGCGAGATCAGGTCCGCCGGTTTCATCGCGGCATCGGTGACACGGATATCACGCAGAGCTTTACGCGCTGCAGACTCCTGGTCGCCGCGGTCATAAATCACAAACTGCTTGGGGTATCCCAGGGCTTCGATTTCTTCACGCAGAATTCGCACACAAAGCGAGTGGAATGTGGAGATGTTCGGTCGCGACTTCATCCGCTTGCCAAGCAGACCGCTCATTCGCTCCTGCATTTCACGGGCGGCTTTATTGGTGAACGTCACCGACAGAATACGATTGGGTTCGATCCCCTGACGAATCAGTTCCGCCATCCGAAACGTAATAACACGCGTCTTGCCAGTACCAGCCCCCGCGAGAACAAGAAGGGGCCCTGACGGCGTCACGACGGCGTCACGCTGCGATACATTGAGTTCATTCAGCGAGGCGCCGCTGCCGGGACGTGGCGCACTGGCGGCCGGGGCTGGCGAACCAGGTCGTGGCGCGGGGGTTCCAAGGAATGGGGAATACGATGACACGGGCTAAACCTGATCCTTCGGGAATCTGCCAATCAACCAAAGTCGAAAACTGTCGTTTCTTCGGTCCTCTGGATTCCCTTCCCAGAACCAAAAATGCAACCCACCGATGATTTACTTGCGATTCGGTTTGGCAGGTGATGCCTGGACTTCACGAAGCGATTCCAGCATCACACCCATGGATTGCCACCGGTCACGCGGATCGACTGCCAGTCCCTTCATGATCGCATCGGCAATTCGCGGATCGATGTCGGGAACATGATGACGCAGGTCGTCCGGCGGGGAGTTGATATGCTGGACAACGGCATCCAATGTTTCAGCCGCTTCCCAGGGAAGCTTCTTCGCATACATTTCGTAACAGGTCACCGCATACGAGAAAATGTCGATCCGCTGGTCGGTTCGCTGGCGCTTGATCAGTTCTGGTGCCATGTAGTTTGCGGTTCCGGTCCGATTCCCCGGTGCCTGGAACTCGGGGGTGTTTGGCACGACCAGTCCGAAGTCGATCAGCTTGATGGAGTATTCTTCGTCGAGGATCACGTTGCGTGGGCAAATGTCGCGATGAATCCAGTTCTGGCGATGGAAGTACTCGATTGCTTCGCCGAGTTCAATCATGAATCGCAGCCGATTCCGTTTCATGACTTCGTTCTGAACGTCGACGAGGAAACTGAGGCTGACTCCTTCCACAAACTCCATCACCAGGTATTGCTCGTTGTTGGTCGTGATCCCGAATTCGTAGGTTTTGACGATGTGAGGATGATTCAGTTTGACCGCAACTTCGCCTTCGGAGGGCTTGGGGGATTTGATCCCCTTGAATCGTGATTCCAGCCGCTTGGTCTTGTCGATATCCAGCAGTTTGAGCGCAACGGTCTTACCTGTCCGCCCGTCGATGGCGCGCCAGACCTTGGACATGCTCCCCTGTCCGACGCGACTGACCAGTTGAAATCGCTTCGTCACGTCCAATCGCGTCACTTTAGGTTGCGATTGAAATAGCTTCTTCAAGAATTCAAGCATGAACAGATTCCGAGTCAGACAAAGGTCCGCGCAGGGTCACATCCCGCAATAATCGATCAGTCGCGAAATCTCGGATCGCAATTCGGGTCGCGGGACGATGCGATCAATGAATCCATGCTCCAGCAGGAATTCGCTCGTCTGAAAGCCGGGTGGTAAGTCGATCTTGCAGGTCGCTTTCACCACACGTGGGCCAGCGAATCCGATCAACGCTTTGGGTTCCGCGATAATGATGTCGCCCAGTGATGCGAAACTGGCGGCGACCCCCCCCATCGTCGGGTTCGTCAAAACGGACAGGAACAGCCCCCCCGCTTCATGATAACGAGCCAGCGCGGCAGAGACTTTTCCCATCTGCATCAGGGACAGGATCCCCTCGTGCATACGAGCCCCACCGCCAGAGCCACTCAGGATCACCAAAGGCAGGTTCAGTCGCGTCGCCTCTTCAACCGAGCGGGTCAATTTCTCGCCCACGACCGAGCCCATGCTTCCCATGATGAACGCTGAATCGGTCAGGGCAAACACCAGCGGACGACCGCGCATATAGCCGCGTCCCGCGATACAGGCCTCTGTCAGCCCCGACTTCCGCTGTTCTGCGACCAAGCGGTCTTTGTACGGTTTCGAATCGACGAAACCGAGCGGATCTTTCGGTGAAAGTTGAGTAAACCACTCTTCAAAGCTGTCTTCGTCGAGCAACTGCTGAATACGTACCCGACCGGGAACGGTGAAGTGATAGTCACAGTCCGGACACAGGTACAGGTTCTTTTCAACCTGTTTCCGAAAGACTGTATTCTTACAGGCTTCACACGAAATCCAGAGCCCTTCCGGAACACCACGTTTCTTTCGTGGGGTCTCGCCACTGGATTCGGCTTCGCTGGGAGTGGCAGTACTCATCTTCGACGCTTCCTTCTTGTTCGGCGCGAGTCTCCCGACCCCACCGAAACGCCGGCAACTGTTTATCAACTGGGTGCAAGTCCTGTGGCCTTGTTGGTACGGATACCTTCATCCGCGCCTGCCCAGATCACAACAAACATCAACGACCGATCGCACCCAATTCAATCGACCCGCCCGGCGAGTCGTTCGAGATTCTGAACTGCGGAAGTATAATCAGGCTCGTCGAAAATGGCACTGCCCGCCACAAACACCTGGCACCCAGCAGCGGCTGCTGATGCGATTGTCTCTTTCGCAATCCCGCCATCAATGGAGAGCAATGCTCCGGCAGGCAGTTTTGATTTCAGAACTCTTGCTTTGTCAAGCACTTGCGGCATGAACTTCTGGCCGCCGAAGCCTGGTTCGACGCTCATCACCAGGACCAGATCACATTCAAGCAGGTACGGAAACAAGTGTTCTGCGGGTGTTCCGGGGTTCAAAGCCAGTCCTGCCAATCGCCCGGCCGCCCGAATTCGGCGCAGAACCTGAGTCGGTTCCGGGACCGCTTCGATGTGAATCGTGATCGCATCACAGCCGGCCGCCAGATAATCGTCGAGGTATCGGGCCGGATCGGAAATCATCAGGTGAGCATCGAAGAAGGTTTTCGTTCGGGACCGGATACTGCGAATCAGCATCGCGCCGTACGAGAGATTCGGGACGAAGTGACCATCCATCACATCCCAGTGCAGCCACGCCACTTGAGCCGCCTCAAGTCGCTCAATTTCCTGTTGCATGTTGGCGTAATCGCACTTCAGCATGGAGGGGGCGATAATCGGTGGCCGATGGCTTGTCTGATTCGTCATTGCAGATTTCTTGTGCTCGTTGAAGGACACCTGTTTCCGATGACACGAATCGTAAACCGTGTCTGTCCGGGTTTCCAGACCATTGCGGGAACTGGACTTTGAGTTGATTCAGGAACATTCGACACGCTGATTCATAATCAATACGTGCCATATTCCCCCGAACGCGGTGGCCCGGCAATCATAGAGCAAAGCCTTACAATCTCGCCGCGTAATGGATCTGCCGACCGACTTCGACAAATCCACACGAGGGATACAGATGCTGGCCGACGGGATTGTTCACCATCGTTTCGATCATGGCGAAGGCCATTCCCTCGCGCCGAAAATAGTCGAGAGCGTATTCGATCAACTGGCGACCGAGACCGCGACCTTGTGCGCGTTTATCAACAGCCAGATTCGGAATCCGCCCTTTTTTCGATTCCCGGTCCAGTCGTGTGGAAATGTAGCCAACAACATTGCCTTCGAATTCCGCAACGAAGACGCCGTCGGGATTGACGGCGACATCGTCATCCACGTGGCGTCCCTTGCGATCGCGCCAGTCATGACCTGCCAACACGCCAAATTTCTGTTCGACATTCTGGTCGATCGCAATCCCCTCGAAACCCTCGATCGTGATGCGTCGAAGTTCATCGAGATCACTGGATTGCCAGAGTCGGATGATCATAGTGGGCATTGGTTGAGGTTCATTGCGGATACGATCGAATTGCGATCAAAGTCCCTCGATTGGAATCGGAATCACTTGGCGAGTGAAACGCATTTCAGAGTATTATCGTTCCGGACATAAAGTCGACCATTGGCAAGTGCGGGCAACGCACGCGTTGTCCCAGGCAGCAACTGTGCCGAAGCGATTTCGCGATAGGCTTTCTTGTTCAAATCGACGATTTTCAGCAAACCGTTGGTATGCATGACCAGCAATTTTCCATCGGCTGCGATCAACGTCGCATAGGCCGATGTTGTTTGAGTCCACGCCACCTTACGCGATTGCGGGTCGAAGCATTTCAAAGTCACCGCGCCGCCGTCCTGTCGCCCGTCCACACCATAAATCATTCCGTCGTGAACAATCGGCGTTGTGTACTGACTCGCCAGGACTTCGTCGTTCCAGGCAACTTCGACCTTGTCGGGTTGAATGGTCAGCAGTTCAGCTCCGATCCCGTAACTGGCGGTTAACAAGACCTGGTTCTTCATCAGAATCGGGATCGCAGCATTAACCGTCGGGCCGCGTTGCCCGAACGGTGTCCGAAAGCGTTCTTCACCTGTCATAGGATCCAGCGAAACAAAGTTGAGCCTCGTAAGGCAGAGCAGATGTCGCGTTCCAGATACTGTCACGGCGATCGGTGACGAATAGCTCGCTTGATCGTTGACCGATTTCCATTCGGTCTTTCCCGTCTCCAAGTCAAATGCCACCATGCCCGCACCGGCTTTGTCGCCACCCACGTTAACGATCAGGAGTTTTCCCTCGACGAGTGGAGAACTGCCGGAGCCGAAGTATCCGGCGAGGGCATTGAATTCCTTCTGCGTCTGCCGTTGCCACAGCGGCTTCCCGGTTTTCATATCAACACAATAGAGTCCGCCGTTTGGTGCCAGGGCGTAGACGCGATCCTTGTGAATCGTCGGGACAGCGCGAGGCCCATCGTCGGGAACGATCTGGGGAACGAAATTTGTTTCGAATCCCTGTGACCAGAGTTCCTTTCCGGTCTCTGCGTTGTATGCAGTCAGAGTGTCTTTGTTTTCCAGGCGATGAAACAGGACCAGCTTCTGATCAGCGACGGCAACCCCGGCGAAACCGGAACCAATCTCGGCCTGCCAAACTTTCACGGGACCGCCCGCAGGAAGTGAATCTGCAAGCTTCTCGTCGACGGCAATTCCGTTTCGATTCACTCCCAGAATTTGTGGCCAGTCCCCGGCGGACACGGGTTGAAACGATGTCGCGATGAGCAGGAAGAGACTGCCGAGGCGGTGAAGCGGGAAGTTGCGTTGACGTTTCGGGAGACCTGCGGTCGAGAGTTTCGGCGAGGTCGGGAGACCTGCGCCGAACAATACATATTGTCTGTCTGCCATGTCAGTTCCTCTTCATCCAAGTGTCCGCAATCCACGCGATAAGCCTCGGTGGTCTATGAGCCTGTGCATGACGTGGTTTTACCCGAAACGGATCGTCAAATCACGTCGTGCAAAGCCGGATTTACCACCGAAAACAAGTCGATTTGGTCACTCGATTGAGGTTCGACGCCAGACTTCATGATTGAACTAACGATTGCCGAGGCTCAAATGGTCCAGGTCGCTTCACACGATTTGCATTCAAAGCCAATCAGCGTTGCGGTACCAGGAATCTCACGTCCGCTGGAATTAACGATTCCATCATCCAGTTCAAGCGGTTCCACGACGGGGTATCTGCAGTGCTTGCAGGATCGGTTTTCGAACAACGTTCGTGCTCGAGTAATCACGTCCATCCGGGGACGGGAGACGTCATATCGCGAACGGGGAAATGGCAGAATCATCCGTTCGTCCACCATGTCATTTGATGACACGTCACACTCTTCCGGCCAAAACACGCTGAGCTGGCTCATCCTTGAGCTCCTTTCGATCGGTACGCGTGAACGGGGAAATCACCGCTACGAAATCGCAAAACTCGAGACGTCGCATCCAGCAACCACGACTTCTGGAATTGTCCGGCAGGACTTCCAGGAGGCAACCCGAATTCCGGTTTATCGACTGTAGGGATTGGGCGGAACTTACCGGTTACGACGCCATTCGGCAAGATTGGCCGGTCAAATGTTTCCGAAGCGAATTCCCGGAACCGTCTGAAATGGATTGACAAACAAGGGATTTCACCCAATACATATGGAAGGTGAGGTTGACAACCACCATAGAATGTATGCTGCAGGAAATCGAACGGGGCCGACGAGTTGACGACGACCATGCGGCCTCGACAACGTTTCCCCAACGTCGACCTTGTCGAATTTTTGGGGAATGCTCGTCCTTCGGCGGTATTTGCAGGAAAAGGGATCTGGCGTCCCGAATCAAAGGCGACGGAGTGCCACGCAATTCGTTACTGTTTTCAGCGAAACTTGCTTCTTTTCTGTCCGGTACGTTGGGCCTTTGCCGATCGAATTAAAGCGGGAATTTCAACTGAAGTTTTGTACAAACTTTTTAACATTCAAAGGTACGGATTCCCTTTACAGATCTTCTTGCGTATATTCGCAAAGGAACTGCACTTCCGGAGGCCACCTAATGTCGGCATTTCTTGTCCCGCTCGATCCAGGGCTGTGCTTGATTCCATTGGAAAAGGCGATCGTCCTGATTGGTCGCCAATCCGATTGCGATGTTTCGTTGACGCACAGTCGCAAGATCTCACGTAAGCACTGTTGTATTGCGCAAGTCAACAGTTCGTATGTAATCCGTGATCTGGGAAGTACGAATGGCGTGTTTGTAAATGGCACACGCGTTCGCAAGGAAGCTGGCCTGACTTTGGGTGACGAACTCGCCATCGGCGATGTCCGGTTCCGATTGCAGACAGAAGCCGCTCCGGTCAAGTCGACAAAAATCAAGGTCGACGATCCACGACAGCAGCGTCCGTCGTCGTCCCGGGCAACTGCGGTGGCACCGCCAAGCATGGATCTTCCTGTCGCAATTCCCGAAATTGGCCAGGACTTTGCGGTTGAACCCTCGATCGCTCAGATGCGTCCCATCAAGCGCAAGTCTGAGGATCTTCCGATCGCGAATTTCGAACACGAAGGCGACGTCGTTCCGCTGGCTTCCGACAGTTTTTGAGTGTCGTCCGTCGCGAAGAGCCAGCCGTCCCTCATTGGACGCGACATTGATCAGTTTTTGTCACGTCAGATCGGGAAGTCCTCTGCGCTGACAATGGGTAAGTAGCGGACATTCCGCACACTTGGGACGGCGGGCAATGCAGATCTGTCGCCCATGATGAATCAACCGGTGCGAAAAGTTGATCCACTCTTTTTCCGGCAGCAGGGTCATCAGATCCCGCTCGATCTGCTCCGGGGAATCGCTTTCCGTCAGGCCGAGCAACTGACTGATGCGTTTGACGTGTGTATCAACTACGACACCGCTCGTAATCCCAAATGCTGTTCCCAGCAAAACGTTGGCGGTCTTTCGTCCGACACCTGGCAGAGCGATCAATTCCTCAAGCGTCTGTGGGAGTTCGCCATCGTGGTTGTCGACCAGACCTTTGGCCATTCCAATCAAATTCCCCGCCTTGGCCCGGAAGAAGCCCGTTGATCGCACGACCTCCTCGACATCCGCCTGAGCGGCTTCGGCCAGTTCATGGGCTGTTGGCCAGCGACGAAATAATTCTGGCGTCACCATGTTGACTCGCTCGTCCGTACATTGTGCCGAGAGAATCGTCGCAGCGAGCAGTTGAAATGGGGATTCATGGTTGAGTGCGCAGACTGCATCTGCGTAGGTTTTGGCCAGAACGCGCACGATCTTGCGGGCACGTTGTTTTCGGGCATCATCAGCAGCGGTATTTGCCATAAAAGTTATGATTCCAACAGGAATTCTTCGTGGACCACAGATTGTTGCGTCTGTTAGTCTGTGGCACAGTTACCAGACAATCCAGCCAGACAATCCAGTGACCAGCAGCACCCACATTGTGGCGAGCCGAATTCGGGAGCTTCTCGCGTGACGATCGATTTTCAAGAACGGTATCGTGAAGGACTGCGACTGTTCAACGAAGAAGACTTTTTCGAATGTCATGAAGTGTTCGAAGAACTCTGGTCCGAATCCAAGGGTGACGACAAGAAGTTCCTGCAGGGGATGATCCAGGCTGCAGTGGCCCTCTTTCATTTTGGCAACGAAAACTTTGGCGGTGCCAAAAAGCTTTATACGTCCGCTCGTGAAAAACTGGCACCGCTGGGTGAGGAATACATGGGGATCGCCCTGGCTCGATTCCTGGCAGATTTCGAATCCTGCTTTCAGGAGTTATTGGCCAATACCGAAGTCTATCCAACGACAGTGTCACTGAAAGACGAACTTGTTCCCAAGGTCATCGCGATTGAAGAAGGATTACTGTAATGGCAGTGGAGTCCAATTCAATGCTGCAGTTTTCAGGAAAGGGACCTTTGTTCCCGCTACCTGGTGTTGTGCTGTTTCCGCATGCAACAATGCCGCTGCACATCTTTGAACCTCGCTACCGTCAAATGACCGCCGACGTTCTGGAAGGTGAGCGACTGATTGCGATGAGTTTGCTGGTTCCGGGTGGCACGTCTCCCAATGGATTGCCTCTGATCCATCCGATCGTCGGACTGGGCCGGATTGTGGCTCATGAAAAACTGGACGACGGTCGTTACATGCTGGTTCTGCGAGGCGTTTCCCGAGCTCGCGCGGTACGAGAAGTTCCGGCTGAACAACCGTACCGGATCGGCGAGTTGGAACTGTGCCCGGATTTCATCCCTGCCGTTCCCGACTTCGACCGCCTGCAGCGAGCGGAAGAGATCGCGTCACTGTTCTGCAAGCTGTTCCCCGGTGTCGAATTTCAACGCCTGATTCAACAGGCGATGTCTGTGGAATTGCCATTGGGAAACATCTGCGATGTCATCGCATCGGCGCTCCCGATCGAGCCGATGCTGGCTCAACTCTTTCTCGATGAACTCAACTCGGACCTTCGTAGCCAGATGCTGTGGCAATTGCTGAAGCAGATGGACCGGCCGGAAACATCCAAAACAACAGTCGAAGCTCGTGGATTTCCACCGAAATTCAGTTCAAACTGACAAGTGTTTTGACTGTCTTGATTCCGGGGTTGAGTGGCCGGGGCTGGACTGAAGCTTTGCGATGGAAGCCCCGGGACTCCGCGAAGAGGCTCGAACCCTGGCCACCTCAAACGAAGACCTGACAGATTTCATGAACCCGACGTCCATTGAGATTGCTGCGACTGCCCTCTTCATTCTGGCGGTGCTGCACACATTTGCCGTGAAATACTTTGCTCGCTGGGCTCACAAGTACCCGCATGGCTCGATTCCGGAAAATGTGCTCCATTTCCTCGCAGAGACAGAGGTTGTGTTTGGCCTCTGGGCGGCGGTCTTGTTTGTCTGCATCGCGGCAATCGAACGCTCTGTTGATAAGGCGGTGCATTACATCGAAGGCTTGAACTTCACCGAGCCGAAGTTTGTCCTGGTGGTGATGGTGGTGGCTGCCACGCGTCCGGTCGTTGCCCTCGCCGAAGGAATCCTGAACGCAGTGGCCCACCGATTGCCCATGAAACAAGGGTTGGCATTTTACGTGTCGGCATTGGCGATCGGTCCGCTTCTGGGTTCGTTCATTACGGAACCGGCAGCGATGACGTTGCTCGCGATCGTGCTGAAACGTCGCTACTTCGATCAAGCGATCAGTCGGACTCTCGCTTATGCGACGCTGGGCCTGCTGTTCGTGAATGTCTCCATCGGTGGCACGCAACGCGGGTAACGATATTTTGAACGGCAATATTTGTGTACCCGAACTCGTGAGAGATCGGAGATGCGTTGAAAACCCCTGAATTCGTGAGGCGTGAGATAGTCG
>Ga0194055_10000509_pt1 | contig 31424 bp, 26 predicted proteins | sample SepL449m_MetaG_FD_155482 | JGI IMG/M metagenome (GOLD analysis project Ga0194055, IMG submission 155482) | Anoxic zone freshwater microbial communities from boreal shield lake in IISD Experimental Lakes Area, Ontario, Canada - Sep2016-L442-9m | ecosystem: Environmental > Aquatic > Freshwater >... | reverse complement strand
GGTTCATCATGCCTGGGGGCGTACGTACAAAGACGCATTCCAGCGTTACTGGGCGATGAACGGCCGTGACCTCCGCTACCAGAACGGATTCGACTGCCAGGGCCTGTGGGTCGAAGTGGAAGTCGAAAAACAACTGGGACTGGGAGCCAAGAGCGAAGTCGAGAAGTTCGGGATCGACAGGTTCGTCCATGAATGCAAACGTCGCGTGCTGAAGTACGCCGCGATTCAGACCGAGCAATCGATCCGCCTCGGTTACTGGATGGAATGGGATGATCCAGACCAGTTGCGAAAGCTTTCCGAAGCGATCGGGACCGAAAACGAAGTCGAATTCGTTCCTCCGAAGAAGCCGACCGAAACGATCCGAGGGACGGCGGAATCGATCGTCGCGCAACTCGGAAATCCAGATTGGGGGGGAAGCTATTTCACGTTCTCCACCGAGAACAACGAAACCATCTGGACTTTCCTGAAAAAATGCTTCAATCGCGGCAAAGTCTATCGCGGCTACGATGTGATGCCGTGGAGTGGTCGTGGAGGGAGTGCCTACAGCCAGATGGAAGTGGCCGACGGCCGCAAGTTGACAGTTCATCGATCGGCGTTCGTTCGTTTCCCTCTGGTTGACCGTCAAAATGAATTCCTGCTGGTCTGGACGACAACGCCCTGGACGCTCACCAGCAATATCGCTGCCGCCGTGAATCCTGATCTGGACTACGTCAAGTTAAAGGCGAAACGCGACGGAGCAATCTATTACTTCGCGAAGGACAACCTTGACTTCCAGCGGCTGGCGACGGAATTCAAAGACGGATTCGGTCGTGAAGAATGGGCCTGGCCGAAATCCGTTCCCAAGTTGAAGACGCTGTCACAGATCTACAAGGAAAATGGCGGCTACGACATCGAAGGGACGATCAAGGGGGCCGAGATGGTCGGCTGGAAATATGCCGGCCCCTTTGATGATCTGCCCGCGCAATCCGTACCCGGTGGTGTTCCGTTTGATGAACGGGTCGCCGACAAGAAGGGGATCGAGTGCCATCGCGTGATTGACGGGGGGCGAGATTTCAAAGGGAGCCCGAACGTCGTCGCGGGTGAAGGGACAGGGATCGTTCATATTGCACCCGGTTGTGGTGACGTCGACCATGTCCTGGGTGCACAAGCCGGAGTTGTCGGCATCGCTCCTTTGGGTGAAGACGGCTGCTTCATCGATGGGTTTGCAGAATTTACCGGCAAGTCGGCAACGGACCCGGCGACGGCGGATCTGGTCTTCGCACGGCTGAAAGAAAAGGGGCTACTGGTCAACGTAGAGCAGTATCCGCACATCTACCCCCATTGCTGGCGGACGGGGGATGAACTGGTCTTCCGACTGGTGGATGAGTGGTTCATCAACATGGACTGGCGTGAAGAAATCATGGCCGTGACCGACCGTATCCGCTGGCTGCCTGACAGCATCCAGGGAGGCGAGCGAGAACGCGAGTGGTTGACGAACATGCGTGACTGGATGATTTCCAAGAAGCGGTTCTGGGGTCTGGCCCTGCCGATCTGGATCAATCCAGAAGATCCCACCGACTTTGATGTGATGGGTTCGCTCGCGGAACTCAAGGAACGCGCGGTCGAAGGGTGGGATGAATTCGAAGGACATACGCCGCATAAGCCGTGGATCGACAAGGTCAAGATCCGCAGTGAGAAGACCGGAGCCGTGCTGACACGTGTCCCGGATGTCGGCAATCCGTGGCTCGACGCGGGGATCGTGTCATTCAGTACGATGGGATTCAATTCGCATCCAGACCTCTGGAAAAAGTGGTACCCGGCCGATCTGGTTACCGAATGCTTCCCCGGTCAGTTCCGAAACTGGTTCTATTCGTTGCTGTCGATGGCGACGATGATGAACTACGACAGGACGGAAGATCCAGACCAGAAGAAGCCATTCAAGACCCTGCTCGGACATCGCCTGGTGATGAACGAAGCGGGTAAAGCGATGCACAAGTCGGATGGAACGGCCATCTGGTTTGAAGAAGCTGCCGAGCAACTCGGCGTCGACACAATGCGCTGGATGTACCTGCAGCAGAATCCGTCGAGTGATCTGCGGTTCGGCACCCGGCACAAAGACCAGCCTGTGACTCTGCAGACGCCAGATGGACCAACCGACAAAACGATCGACGGTGTGCAGACCAGCCTGGTCACCAGCACGCCCGCCGATGAAACTCGCCGCATGATCCTCATCCCGTTATGGAACAGTTATTCGTTCTTCGTGAACTATGCACGGCTGGATGACTTCAATCCGTTGCCCGTCTTGAAGCGAGCCGCCGGCGAACCGACAGACGGCTATGTCGAAATTGCCGATCGTCCGGAAATCGATCGCTGGATCTTGTCGAACTTGCAGGCCCTGACCAGTGGTATGCGTTCTGCGATGGAAGACTACAACTCGCCCGAGGCCTGTCGTCTGGCCGCGGCGTTTGTGGATGATCTTTCAAACTGGTGGATTCGCCGGAATCGACGACGGTTCTGGAGGTCCAAAGATACCAGCGACACCGACAAGCTGGCTGCCTATCAGACGCTGTACGAAGTTCTCGTCGCACTGACCCGACTGCTGGCACCGCTCATCCCGTTCCTTACCGAACGGATGTATCAGAACCTGGTCAACGGAGCTCAGTGTCGAGCAGTTCTGCCGGGACTTGCCGAAAGTGTCCACCTCACTTCCTATCCTACGGCAGATAACAATCTGCTGGATGCGGGACTGAATGCGCGGATGGCAACCGCTCAGGTCGTTGTCTCGCTGGGGCACAAGCTACGCGAAGTCGCTGACCAGCGTGTTCGCCAGCCACTGGCAGAACTGCGAGTTTCTGCAAGTTCTCAGGCAGATCGCGATGCGATCGCTCAATTGAGCGACGTGATTCGCGAAGAACTCAACGTCAAACAATTGAACGTCTGCAACAGCCTGGCCGACATTGTGAAGTACACTTACAAGGCGAACTTGAAGACCCTCGGGCCGAAGTACGGAAAGCTGCTGAATATCCTGCGCGAGAAATTGCCCACGGTCGATGCCACGTTGCTGTCACCGCTGCGGTCTGGTGAAACGGTGACTGTCACCCTCGACGGCCACGAAATCACACTCACACCCGAAGATGTTCAAGTAGGAACGGAACAGGCTGCAGGTTGGGTGAGTGGTGATGACCGCGGAATCCAGCTCGCTCTGTCGACCGCACTCTCACCCGCGTTGCTTCGAGAAGGGATGGCTCGGGACTTCATCCGTCAGATCCAGCAATTGCGTAAGGAAGCGGATCTGGAAATCGAAAACCGGATTCGAATCAGCTACAGCACGACTGACCAGGAAGTGCTGACGATGGCCAAGGAATGGGGCGAACTCATCCAGGGCGAAACCCTTGCCGACAGCTTGACCGCAATCGCCGAAGCTCCTGCCGACGCCAAGACGGTGAATATCGGTGAAATCAAAGTCTCGGTCTGGATTGCGTTGGGCCAGTCATGACCACACTTCGTTCGGTACTTCTGGTGCAGTTGCCGATTCCTCCGGCGGGGCCGACTGACGTTGTGGGAAACGTCCCGCTGGCGGCGGGTTATTTGAAGATGCTGGCCCGTCAACGGGGGTTGGACGCCGACTTTGATATCCAGATCTTCCCGCCGAGGCTCGCTAACAATTGCAGTGATCGCGGCATCGTTGCGGCCATTCTGCAGCGGCAACCGTGGATGGTCGGGTTCACCTGCTACCTGTGGAACATCGATCGGACGATCTGGATCTGCCAGCAACTGAAAGCGGTTCGCCCAGAATTGCTCATCGTGCTGGGAGGGCCTGAGATCACCGCCGACAACGGCTGGGTCCTGGAACAGCAGTGTGTGGATTACGCCTCGATCGGCGAAGGAGAACAGACTTTTTGCGAACTATTGACGGAGTTGAAAACGGGTCCGACGGAAACTCCGATCGCGGGCCTCTGGCGACGGACCAGTCCCGCCGCCCCGGCATTTCGTCAGCCCTTGCCGCACCTGAATGACATCTCCTCACCCTATCTGGTCGGCATACTCGATGCTGCCGATGAAGAGATGCTGATGCTGGAAACGATTCGCGGCTGCATCTTCAAATGCAAATTCTGTTACTACCCGAAAAGCTACGACGCACTCTATTTCGTCAGCCGCGACAAGATCATCGCGAACCTGAAGCACGCGGCCGAACATGGGGCTCGTGAAGTGGTGCTACTTGATCCGACATTGAATCAACGTCGCGACTTTGATGACTTCCTGAGACTCCTTTCCGAGTGCAATCCGACACAGGCCGATGGAACTCGGCAGTTCACGTACTTTGGCGAGTTACGCGCAGAAGGGATCAACGTCGACACTGCCAAGTTACTGCGAGACGCCAACTTTTCGGAAGTGGAGATCGGCCTGCAATCGGTCGACCCGCTGGCTCAGGACTTGATGGACCGCCGCAACAACATGAAAGCATTTGAGCGTGGTGTGCGCGCGATGATGGATGCGGGGATTCGAGTCAAAGTCGATCTGATCATCGGGCTTCCTGGCGATACAGAAGCGTCGATTCGTCGGGGGTACGAATATCTGTCGCAGTCCGGTTTGTTTACCGATGTTCAGGTCTTCAACCTGGCGATCCTGCCTGGGACTGCCTTTCGGGCAGAAGCCGAAATGCTCGGACTGAAATTCCAGCCGCGTCCGCCGTATTACGTCCTCGAAACGCCTACGCTGAACCTGACGCAGATCTATGGATTGATGCAGGAAGCTCAGGACATTTTCGATACGGACTTCGACCCGTTTCCGCCACCGAAATTGACGTTTGATATCGTGCCAGGCGATCCGATCCCTGTCGCGGAATTCGATCTGGACGCCGATCCGTATGAAGAAGTGCTCCCTGCCGCCGAAGATCGGACGCACGCGTTTACGCTACGGTTCCGATCACTCCGGTGGAATCGATCCGCACTCCGCCGGGCAGTCTCACTGATCAATCGCGTCTTGACCGACAACCCTCATTCGACACTTCAAGTCCTTGTCGAACCGATCGGTGACCCTGAACTTTTGAAGCCGGGGTTCCTGCAGGAACTGCTGCGGGAATGTTACAGCACATCGAACTATCTCGATCGGTACTACGGCCTCAATCCTGAGGGACTGCTCGGTTCGAAGCGACTGCTGGTCGTCTTGCCTGCCGAGCAGCGACCGACAGTCACTGAAGAGTGGCTCGAAGGCATCGACGAATTCGCAACGGTCCTCTGGCGAGGCCGCATTTGGGACACCGAGAACGCGGAAGACACGGCGGAAATCAATCTGGATCTGGGAAGCGTGGCCCAATAGGCCAGAAACGAAGTAGCTCGGCGTAAGTTCATGCAGTCGAAAATGACAGTCCTTCGCAGCCAAACTTGAGAAAGACAAGTTCAAGTTTGCTGTTGGTCGACTCCGTGTCGCCGCCAGTGCTGTGATAACATCGCAATGATTCGCATGGAGAGGAACCCACTTTCTGGTGAGTTCGTGACACGTTAAGCGCACAAATTAATTCGGCGATTCCATGAACATCGCCACCCGCCGAATAATTTTTCGGGAAATTTGTACGAAATCCATCCCTCGGCGCCACTAATGAGATGTCGGCGAAGTCGAGAAACTGAGAATGAGAGAGTTTTGGTGACGTGCACCCGGACCGTTTCGGATTGCGGAAGGCAGAGTTACGAATCTTGTCCCGCAATTTCTGAGCGAATAAAGGATGAGAACAATGCGACTCACACTGCGAACCTTGTTGTTTTATCTGGATGACATGCTTGCACCAGCCGAAACCAAGCTGATCGGACAGAAGATCCAGGAGAGTGCGGTGGCGGGTAAGCTGGTCAGCCTGATTCGCCTGGTGGTCCGGCAGAGACGGTTGAAAGCCCCCAGTGTCAGCGGACCAAATATTGGTATCGACCCCAACGTCATCGCGCAGTACCTGGATATTACACTGCCCCCAGAAGAGGTTGTCGAGGTCGAGCGAGTGCTTTTGACTTCGGATGAACTTCTCGCCGAAGTTGCCTCGTGTCACCAGGTTCTGGCACTGTCTCAGGGCAAGACGACGGAACTTTCCGCCGCCAGCCGTGAACGACTTTATGCGCTCGGACCTGTGGCGACCGGCGATCAACTGCAGATCGAGGAACCAAAGTCGGCTGTCACGATTGAGTCGGAAGTCGCTTCAACCGGGGCGATGGCGGAACGAAACGGCAATGTCTCTACCCCCATCGCAAAGACCGCCGCGAAGCCGGCGTCATCCCACGAGATCCCAGAATATTTACGACAGAGTTCCTGGTCACAGCGGATCTTTCCCGCGTCGGTCATCGCCTTGTTGATAACCGTCTGTCTCGGCCTGCTCATTTTTGATTCTGGGTTCCTGAAAGGAATCAAGGATGCAAAACGGGAGCTCAGTAAGTCTGACCCCGGCAAAGCAGCGGTCGGAGATAGCAGTGCAGACACGCAGAAAGAAATTCCGGCCGAGGGCGAGAATTCGATTGCGAAAGTCACGCCGACCGAGCCTTTGATCCCCACGACGCAACCATCTGTTCCATCCATTGATCCACTGCCACCGGCTGACGCCCCAGATAAGCCAGCGGGGACGGACGTTCCGGCCGACGCCGTTGCTGCGACTCGTCCTGCCACTCCAACGATCCCGGCGAATACGTCCCCGACCACAGACGATCCTGTACCAGTCTTGAATCCCGCCTTGGTTCAATACACGTCGAATGACGGTGTTGTTCTGCGATATGACGAAATGCAGCACCACTGGTTTCTGCTTCCACGCCGTTCGGTTGTACCGCCGGGAGAACATCTGGTGATCCTTGAGCCATTTGAAGCGTCGCTGGACTTCGACCGTGGTGCTGTTGTGGCATCCGTCATGGGGGACACGGCCCTGAGGATTATGCCACCCGATCGAACCACTTCGACCGGTCTGGACGTACGTCGCGGTCGAATCATGCTCCGCTCAGTCCGTCGCGATGCGGTGAAGCCATTGATTTCCGTAAGAGTCGGAAATGAATTATGGCGACTGGAATTTCAGACTCCGGAAACAGCCTGCTCAATCGAAGTGACGCCGCGAGAGCCAAGCAAGTTTGAAAAGTCACTCGAACCGAACTGGTATTCTGGAGTCCTGCGAGTGCAATCTGGATCTGTCAAATGGACCAACGCAGACGGTGAAGCACAGAAGCTCGGGCCGGACTCCGCCCTGGAAATCTCGCACACGTCCGTCAAGGCCTTCCCGGTTTCCGCGGCACATGCACCCGAGTGGCTGGATCCACAGAAACGAAAGCAGTCGCCGCTACGCCGATTTGCCACGAACTTCGAAAAGCAATTTGAAGTTGACCAGCCTGTGGAAAACACCTTACTGGCGCTGGTCCATGACCCGAATGCCAAGATCACAGAACTCGCCGTCCGTGGCATGACGCTGACAGATTCCACGGCCTCATTGGTGCAGGCGCTGGCGGAGTGCAGTTTTGAAGAGGGACGATTTGCTGCTCGCGACGGATTGAGAACCTGGCTGGCGCGTGATGCCACCCGAGGCACTGTCATGAAAGAGATCCTCGCTCAGCACTACACACCCGCTGATGCAATTATTGTCTACACCCTCCTGTGGGGATTCCCTCCGGAAGATGGTGCCAACCGCGCGGCGTCGATGGAACTGGTGAGTTGGTTGAGGAACCCGCACACAGAGATTCGGGAACTCGCCTACTACTGGATCGTCCACTTGACCGGTCGCAAGTGGGAATTTCGAGCGGTCGATGCCGTTTCAGGACGGAGTGAAAGTGCGGTTCGAAAAATCGAAGCTCACGTCACCAAAACGGGAGCCCTCGTGAAACCGACAGAGAAAGAAAAAGAACCCGCTCCGAAAGTTAATTTTTGAAAGGTCGTGATTGATCATCGAGCAGATGTCGACCCGAGATGTCAGTGATTGTTGCGAGTTATAAGTAGGGTGGGACCAGCGGCGCTTCGCCGCGCCGGCCCACCAATTCAATCGACAACCCAATTCATACAAACAGACATGGTGGGCCGGCGCTCGAAGCGAACTGGTCCCACCCTACGTGAGAATTCACTCGCCAGGTCGTGCGCCACCACTCCGCGCGACGGGGATCGAACGACCCGTAGTGGCAACAACTTTCTGAAGCGAAACCGTCAGCAGGCCGTCACGTGTTTCTGCTCGAACGTTGTCACCGTCGACAGCAGCCGGAAGTGGAATCGACCGCTCATAGGTTGCCACCGTGCGTTCAAAGATGTGTCGACGAGTTGTTTCCGGGAAATCCATTCCCCCACGAGTTGCTTTAACCGTCAGCATATTGCCCGCCAGTGAGAGCTGAACAGACTCGGCGGCAACGCCAGGCAGATCGACCAGAACGACGATTTCAGAATCGAGTTCGACCACATCGATCGAGGGCTGACCCGGTCGGCCTGAGCCGACCAGGCCTAATGATTCCAGGGCCTTTTCTCCCGTGGAACGCGCAACTTCCAGCCAGCGTTCCATCTCTTGTCGCACTCGATCTAACGGTGGAGTTGTTCCATCTGCTGATTTCGTTTCGGGCGCACTGCTGTCGGACATTTGAATTCTCCTGATAGGCATTCGCGAGGTGGGCAATCAGCAAACATTCTCGTGCGGAAATTTCGCACCCGGCATACCGGTCACTCGGTCGTGACCTGAATCCGCCGCGGCTCCGACTTACGGAGTTGAGGCAGGAAGACTTCCAGCACACCCTGATTCAGTTTTGCAGTAATCCGTTCGTGGTCAACCTCGTCGCTTAAAATGAACGAACGCAAGAAGTGACCAATCGCGTATTCCTGATGAATCATCCGGGCATCGGGAGGAAGGTCCGGTTTAACTTTTCCGTAAAGAGTCAGCTTGTTGTCCTGCACCTGGAGTTCGAGCGAATCGAGAGTGACTCCAGGCAGGTCGGCAAGTAACACCAGTCCTTCCGGCGTTTCAAAAATGTCGATCGGCGGCGTGAAGACAACTGGATCGACCTGCGAACCGGGTTGCTCGTCCGCTTCGGTGTATTTCACCTTAACGATTTCGTTCGACATGATTGTTGCCTTCGCCTTTAAAACCCAGATTCACAGGCCTAAGCACCTGTCACGAATTTCCATCGGAAACGGGAATTTGCCGAGGAGTAGTTGTTGGTGCCTTGGGGAGCCGGACTTTCAGAACTCCGTTCGTGAATTCCGCACTCAAGCAATCCTCCTGAATTCGCTCTGGCAGTGTCAGTGAGCGTTTCCAATCACCTCGCAAACGCTCCTGTCGTCGGTAGCGATCATCAGGAACTCCACCCGCTCCCGTCCTCTTTCCCTTCAGAGTCAGCACTCCGTCAGCGACGAGTACTTCCAGATCTTCGGGACGAGTTCCTGGCAGTTCAGCAGTCAGCAACAGGCCATCGTCCGTTTCGTAGACATTGACCGCGGGATATTCCCGGCCAAACCGAATCCCCGAAAACGACAACGAGACACTGGCGAGCAGACGATCAACTTCTCGTTCCAGGTCACGAAATGGATCCCAAGCCTGCCCCCATCGAAAGACCGGCATGGCAGTTCTCCTTCACCACGGTATTGAATTCTTCGCACCGTTCAAGAGGTTCGCCGACGGACGCCTTGTCCTGCTCATTTCGCTAAGCCAAACGCCGTACGGCAGTCACCCAGTGACAATCATTGTTTGCAAACATCATACCATCGATCTACGTGAACTCGAATCACCGAGTCGCACATTCACAATCAATGTAACATGTTTTAGGAAAGAATGTTACACACGATTTTAGTTCGTCCGACGAGCTGCCAGAATTGCGGTTCACCGTCGCGGCCTCAACTGCCAAACAGTCGTGTTGAACGATTTCTGCCAATGTGACAGGGGCGGCAACCAGAATATGGAAAGGTTCTGAGCTTCAACATTCGACCTCTGACAGCCGAAAATCAGTACCATGGTAGCGCCGGAACCAGACTTCAGCTGGTCAATTTCAATCGTCGCGCTGCGTTTTTACGAGAGTAGTGTACCGTTCGTTGCTCGGGAATACGGACTGTCTTTGAGATCAATCTGGTCTCCCCGACAGATCAAATTTCCGCTGCACGAATCACGGAGGCTGAACAATGTCACTGAGTTCTCACCATGCGGTTTACGTCGGCAGTTTTGACCCTTTGACACTTGGTCACGTCGACATCATCCGGCGCGCCGCAGCGATCTTCGACCGCTTGACCGTCGGGATCGGTATCAACCCGGATAAGCGACCACTCTTTTCTCCGGACGAGCGTCTGTTGTTGACCCGTGAAGTTTTGAAGGTCTTTCCCAATGTCGAAGTCGACTGCTTTCAGGGACTGACCGTCGATTTCATCCGCCAGCGCGGAGCCCGAATCCTGGTACGAGGCGTTCGAACACTGTCAGATATCGAAGCCGAATTTACGATGACCCTGGCCAACCGTGCGCTTGACTCTGAAATTGACACCGTGTTTCTGATGGCGAGCGAAGGATACACGCACATCTCCAGCAGCCTCATCAAACAGATCGCCCAGCTTGGACAAGGGAACACGGCAACCAAGTTGTGTGACTTCGTTCCGAATGAAGTGATCCAGCCTTTGCTTTCGAAGTATCGCCCCAACGATCCAGCGACCTCAGGTTAGCGAATGGAATTGAGGGAATCCTTTGCCGCCCAATGATGTCTTTTGCTGTGAAGTATTCTCATTGTTTTCTGTTGTGATAAAGGCAAGTTCGGCATTAGACATGCAGCAACAAGCGAGTGATTCCCGAAGTTACGATTTGTGGCTCTTGGCTGGGCTGATTACCTATGGTTTGATCGACGTTGTAGCAGTCACTTTGGTTGCTGTGGGAGTCGTCCATCCACCTTGGTTTGTCCTTAATTTCTTTACATTCACGGGTCCGACTTTAGGAACCGTCGGTGTGATCGCGGCCCAAACATTATGCTCCAAGCGGCCGTTCACGTAGGTCGCCGTCGTCGGAAGCGTATTAGCGATGCTCTTGGCCGCGTTCCTAAATTTTCAGGCATTGTCTGCCGCAAGCGCAGCAGTCTGAACTTTCACTGCCAAACGCGACGGTCAACTTGACCCACAGTCGATGGCAGTTCACAGTGCTGGCACGCTGACGGGACGCTCGTTGTTCATCGCGCACAAGTTACCTTAAACTTACATCGAATAAGGCTCCATGCAGAACTCAATTGCTGGCACAACCTTCGAAAAGAACCTTTACGCCGTCGCCGTTCGATCGATGGACACCATCGGGAAATCTGATGCGACGAATCGCTGTCGTTGAAGATGGCAGGCTGAATCGTTCTACTGGCATGGCATCGTGACAGACGATTCGGCGGCGAGAATATCTCGCCTTCGAAACTGGCAACCGATTAATTCCGGAGGATTGGATTCGTGGTCAAGACGGCGTCAACAATGTTACCGCTGGGGACAACCGCTCCCCCGTTTTCACTCCCCAATGTCGATGGCAAAACCGTATCGCTCGCAGATTTCAGTTCGTCCAAAGGACTGGTTGTCATTTTCATGTGCAACCATTGCCCGTTCGTCAAACACCTGCGAACGGCACTGGCAGCATTTGGCCGCGTTTGTCAGGCTCGCGGCGTCTCGGTTGTTGCGATCAGTTCGAACGATGTCGCATCGCATCCCGATGACAGTCCTGCAAAAATGGTTGAAGAGCACCGCAGTGCCGGGTACACGTTCCCTTACCTTTACGATGCGACTCAATCCGTCGCTACTGCCTACAAGGCGGCATGTACCCCCGATTTTTATCTCTTCGATTCTGACCTGGCTCTGGTCTATCGTGGACAGTTCGATTCGAGCCGTCCCAGCAACGGCCAACCCGTAACAGGTGCCGATCTGCAGGCTGCCATCGACGCCTTGCTCGCGGGACAGTCTCCATTGCAGACTCAACGCCCCAGTATTGGCTGCAACATCAAGTGGATACCGGGGCATGAGCCGGATTACTTCACTGGTGTCAGCGCCAGTGAATGATTGACCCCAAAGTTTTCTCCCCTGCATTCAGCACGGATCGGAGTATTGATGCCGTTCGCCGCAGCCCTCTCGAACCGTCCGACACTACACGCTGCCATTGAAGAAGCCAGCCAGCAGGTCGCCCGGAGTTTGAACGGTCAGGTCCCCGATCTGGCTTGCGTCTTCGTATCACACCATTATGCATCACGGTTCGAAGAGGTCGCCGATCATTTGCAGGGGGCGCTGCATGCGAAAATCCTGATCGGGTGCACGGGAGATTCGATTGTCGGTGGCGAACTGGAGTGTGAAAACGAACCTGCTCTTTCCATCTGGTGCGCTGTACTCCCCGGTGCAACGCTCACGACCTTTCAATTGTCGTTTGAACAGACTCCGGACGGTTTGCTCTGCTCAGGCCTGCCTGACGATCTCGGCGAACACCTCGACGAAACTCGGGCAGTCCTGTTATTGGGCGAGCCCTTTTCGTCATTTCCACAATCATTGATCGATGTGCTGGCCGATGAACTTCCCGGTGTTCCGGTGGTGGGAGGGATGGCCAGCGGCGGTGGACCGGGCGAAAACCGGTTGTTCCTTTACGATCAGATGATTGATTCGGGAGCCATCGGCGTTGTCATCCGCGGTGGGCCGCGCGTACGTACAATTGTATCGCAAGGATGCCGTCCGATCGGAACAACGTTTGTTGTCACACGCGCCGAGAAAAACATCATCTATGAACTGGGTGGGATTTCGCCGCTGGAGCGACTGCAAAAGCTCTATCCAGAGTTGCCACCGCGCGATCAGAAGCTCGTCGAGAACGGAGTTCATCTCGGTGTGGTGATGAATGAATATCAGGAGAGTTTTCAACGCGGTGACTTCCTGATTGTGAATGTCCACGGAGCCGATCGAACAACGGGAGCTCTGTCGACAGGTGGTTTGATGCGAGTGGGGCAGACCGTGCAGTTTCATATTCGCGACGCAGATACGGCGGACGAAGACCTGCGGCATCTGCTTGAGAACTCCGTCCAGCCTGCGATGTCACAACGGGGTGCGTTGCTGTTCAGTTGCAACGGGCGCGGCTCGCGCATGTTTCCTGTGTTAAATCACGATGCTGCTGCGGTCCAAAGCGCACTCGGACCACTACCACTCGCGGGGTTCTTTGCTCAGGGAGAACTTGGGCCGGTCGGAAACAAGAACTACATTCATGGCTTCACCGCCAGTATCGTTTTGTTTGAACACGACTGAGATCGGGAGGGATCGGAAATCAGCATGAGTTTGATGAGGGACTGGCAGGCACTCGATTCCGTTCAAGGGGGCTATGCCACAATCGGAAACTTCGACGGTGTCCATCGCGGACACCAGGCCATGCTGAACGTTTTGACGAGTCGTGCGCGCGCCGAGAATGTTCCGGCGATCGCTGTGACCTTCGATCCTCATCCGATTGCGCTTTTGAAACCTGACGCGACGCCACCAGCACTGACGACCATTGAACATCGCGCCGAACTGCTGCATCGATTCGGTGTTGACGTCACTCTTGTGCTTCGCACAGATCGGAGCCTGCTCGCCCTGACGGCCGAGGAATTCTTCGAGACGGTCGTTCGAAGTCAGTTGAAAGCACGTGGCCTGGTGGAAGGTCCGAACTTCTTTTTCGGACGTAATCGATCTGGAAACATCACAGTTCTGCGGACGCTCTGTAGCCACCACGGACTTGCGCTTGACGTCGCTCCTCCTGCGACGGTCGATGAACAACTGGTTTCATCGAGTGTGATCCGCTCACTGCTGGAAACGGGTGAAATGGCCAACGCAGTCCGATTACTCGGTCACAACTATCGTTTGACAGGACGGGTTGGCACGGGGGCTCAACGCGGCAGAACGATTGGTTTTCCTACGGCGAATCTGGTCGATGTCAACACGTTGATTCCCGCCAACGGAGTCTACGCGGGGACCGTTGCGATTCACGGGGCTCGGCATGCTGCGGCCATCAATATCGGTCCGAATCCCACGTTTGGCGAAGCGGCCCAGAAGATCGAAGTGCATCTCCTCGACTTTAGCGGTGACCTCTACGGCCAAATTCTCGATGTCGATTTCATCGAGCGAGTCCGCGATGTCCGCCGCTTTTCAGGGGCCGAGGAACTGAAAACACAACTCGCGCAGGATATCTCTCGAGTTCGAACCGTCGTCGGATGAAATCATCCATATTGAGTTACTTCTTGACTGTGATCGAATGCGGGAGCCGTTCTGTGTTTCCGGTTGCATCGACCGCCATTGCCTTGATTGTCTTGATCGCCTCGGCGCTGCCCAAGGTGACTTCCCACTCCGCGAAATTGGGTCGAACAGGCGTGGCGGCGATACCATTGACGAGGACCTGCTTGATCTCGCCATTGTCTTCAGCGGTGCCGCGAACGATCCAAGTTTTTCCCGACGCCTGAGCACTTGTGATCACTGTGGCGGGTGGTTGATCATCAATGGGATGCAGTAATTCCGGAAACGGCACATTGGTGACTTCGGTCACGCGTGATTCATCTCCGGTGAGTGGCGGTTCGGATTTGTAACCGGACGCTGTCGGGCCCGACAGTTCCCCTGATTTCACGCTGACGATCCGGGCATGTCGGCCGGGTCCGTAGTGGTCATGAATAATCACAGGAACACTGGTTGGACTCTTGGGTTTGGGACGCGGCCCGCCGCCGAGATTGACCAGCGCCCGACGGCCGCCGTCCTTACGATCCAACACCTGGACGTTTCTCAAATGCGTCTCTGCGGTGCCAGTCGGATTGTCGTCTGTCATCTGGATCAGTGGCATGCCGCTGTTCTGATGGCCGATGAATGTCAGGCCATCAACAGTCAGGGAGCCATGCTGGACCGAATCATCATCGTGTCCTCGATTGAATGGTTCGGCATCGCCGTTCCGTTCCGACTGACTGATGACCAGATTTCGATAAACGTGTCGATCGAAGTTCGGATGATAGACGCCATAAACCGACCGATGAATCTTCATGTTGTCGACGAGAACCGTTGGTGACTGAACTCGAAACGCGTAGTGAATTTCCCAGATCTTCGTGTTTCGCATCACGAACGGATGCTTCTCATCGGGACCAACCCGATTGACTCCTTCACCCAGATTGATTCCGTACAGACCATCGCAATGAGCTTCATTGTCTTCGAAGCGAACGAATGGCAACTTGCGGATGTCGGTGAACTGAGTGCTACCGTCGGGCTGCATGACCGGCAGATCCATTTTCAGAGCACTCGTTTGAGTCGCTTCAAAGCGATACCCGTAACGATTGTTTTCGCAGGCGACGTTGCGAGTAAACGTATTGAAGCTGTTGGCCCACCAGAAGCCGCTCCCTTCATTCTGATCAAACGGCAAGACCTGCTTAGGAAGCTTTTTACCTTCCATGGACTGAACTGCCAGGTTTTGATCGAGGACGTTGTAGACCTCGGTTCCATCTTCCAGGAAAAAGCCATGGCCGACGCTCTTGTAGCCGACACAATCTCGGACGACCAGGTAATTCGTCCCATGAATCGTCAGCCAGCGGTTGTGGCTGTCCCAGATCGACGCCCCGACGACTGAGCTTCCCCGCATCGTGTTGCCAACCAGGTGGAAATGCAGGCTGTATCGCCCCAGCACGTTTCGCTTGCCCAGATGCCGGAACTCCGCGTAACTGATGGAGCCTGCGGAACCGCGATGATACATCGTATGCCCGCGTTCTCCATTCGGCTCAGCCGATTCGACAACGACGTTTCGACTCAGGTTGGCCACTTCCCCGCGAAACTCGCCTTCACCGAGATGCTCGTTCACCAGCGGCTCATTCAGCGTCACCTGTTTGCCGTTGATGGCAGAAATCAATCGTTCTTCGGTCTGCAGGCGATCGGTCCCCTGCCCGATATCGCGTCCGAGATGAGTCGCAGTGATAATGACGCGATCACCCACGCGCCAACCTGTCACAGGTTCGGACAACGTCACGACAGTGTCATTCTTTTTGGAATTTGCTCCGAGTTTCACCCAGGCCCGACTGAGTGGTGCGCCATGGAAATCCATACGACCGCCGCAGCAGACGATTGCAGGGCACGATTGTTTATCCTGTCCCTCGACGGGCGTCAGTCGAATCAGCGCCGTGTGACCCGCGGCGATCGGTCGACCAGGCATTCCCACTTCCAGAGCGGGTCGGGGCTGCCCTTCCGGAATCTCCATCACATGAGCATCGCAATCGAAACCCGATTCGACGGGGGTCTCAGTCGCTTCAATCTTGATGACACCAACATTGAGCTGCGTGTCTTTGTCAGCAGCAAATGATAAAACACCTGAAATGCAGATCGCCCGGATCGTCTCCGTCGACTTGATGTCGTACGTGACTGAATGCCCTTCGCGAACATGAACACGAGTTCCGACAGAAGGAATCGCCCCACCCTCCCACGTCTCCTTCGCCGACCACGGACCACTTCGCGCCGTCTGAATCCATTTGGCAGGCTCAGCAGCCTGCAGGTCATTGAAAACGGTAGTCGCCATCATCCCCAGAACGAATGCCAGAGGCTTGAGTACTCGATTCACGACCGTCTCCCGAATGATGTGCTAATCCTTGATCGCCAGCGGATCGCAAGTCAGTATGCCGAACGCATCAGGAAATGTGAATCCCACGGAATCCCCGAGTTATCCAGATGCTGCACGCGTTCTGGCTCAGTCAATCGAGTTCGACCCATCAGCGCGAAACGCGCAGGCAACCGCTCAGGGCAGTGGAGTTAAGTACATATTCCGATGCCCCGTCCCCACTCCAGACACGACTCTGGGAATCAGAGGTCAAGAGAGGTCATCGTCTGATGGTGGTACCAATGAGTTCCAGGGCCAAACGAGTTGTTTCAGACGACTTTGTCATCGTGCTCGCGAAGCGATCCCAGAGCGTGGCCGGGGGGTTGCAGCGAACCGGAACTCCCCGGAACACAATCTCGCTGGAAAATGCATTGTTCACCGTTCTAATAGACTCCCTCCGCCGGGGTGGCCAGGCCTGCTTCAAGCCAAGGGCCGAAGATCCAAGAAACTTCAGGCCGATGTCGGACAAAGCGCAACGCGACTACTGTTTCAACGCCTGGCTTGAAGTTTCTTGTACTGCGCATTCAGCTTGAAGCAATCTGGGCCTGCTCATGAGGCGCAGTATCGAACTCAATCCGAAGAATTTGGTATAACGCGATCCGGTATCCCTTCGCAATGCTTTGTGTTGGCGGCAGGATGGTCCTACCTGACATTCACGCCAGTTCCCTATTTGAATCGTTAGGCTCCGTGAAATGCCCGGTTACCAGTGCAACACTTGTGGTCAGCACCACGAAGACCTTCCAATGGTCTTGGGGTACCCTGCACCCGAAGCCTGGTACGCGATCCCCGTTCACGAACGAGAAAGCAGAGCTCTGCTGTCGTCTGACCAATGCGTCATCGACGACCGATACTTCTTTGTTCTCGGCAGGCTTCAGATACCAGTTCTAGACAGTGACCATCCGTTTACGTGGCTGGTCTGGGTTTCACTGAGCAAATCGAATTTCGATCGCGCGTGCGCTCTCTGGGACAAAGAAGGTCGAGAGTCTGAACCTCCCTATTTTGCCTGGCTCCAATCGCAGTTGCCCTACGCTGGCGGCACGGTCAGCCTGAAAACCAATCTCGTCACTCAGCCGCTCGGCGAACGTCCTCTCGTCCAACTGGAACCCACAGACCATCCGCTGTCGCTGGAGCAACAGCACGGCATTGATATGGCGAGAGTCCAGGCAATCGTCGAAGCATCGCTGCATGTGGACTGACCCCACACTCAAGCCGACTCCCAACAGTCTAACAATGCAAATTGGGTAGTCCGCAGGGTGACAACTCGTTCGTCATACATGGCCCCGGTTGTACGTCTTCGGGCTACTGGGGTGTGATGTGCTATTGCTTGACCGCTTTGGATCACGCAGTACGGAAAGCGGTCGGATTTCCGCCTGATTCAGATGCGTCGCGCGTATTGCGGGGATGCAACTCAATTCGGCGTGCGCCGCAACGGCTGACTCCACCCTGCGTTGGCGCATGTTCTTGCGCATCAACATGCATTCGTATGTATCGCAACGCATCGATTTGCGTTCTATTTTTGTTGACATCACGCGTTTTGAAGATCATAATGATTCGATCGAAGACTTGTCGCCTTGACACCGATGAGAACGACCAATGCTCATGGCAATCATTCGAGACTCGACCAAGCCATGCACAAAGCGTCTCGGACCGCGTTGTCTGGTTGCTTTGACGTGCTGTCTTGCTCTTGGCGGATTACTTGTGGGAGTGAAAGTGCTCTCCCCGTCCGGGAAAGTACCTCTGTCCGAGAAGTCGAAAGCCAATTCACGGTCGCCTATCGAAATCAACCTCCGTGTTCCAGTGGTAGCATCGACGGTATCCGACTCTGATCTTAAATCAGCAACTGCCAAGATCTGGCCAAAGCAAGGTGATTCGCTGAGCTTGCTCATTCATTCACTGCACGCATTGCATGGATATGATGGAGAACGAATCGGCATCTCATTAGAAGAGGCAGAACGGGTACTGCTGGATAATCAACTCTCTAAGAATTGGTTTGATGGCAACCTGACGCTGCAGAGGAGTCGATATGGTGTTCGGTATGTCATGCCGTTGACGCCAGGACGCTTCTCGCAGGCACATGTGGACCAAATTCTTGTGCTTTTGGCTGAATATCAGGTTTCGTTGGACCATAGATTTAAGGTACCAGATGGTTGGGCCACAGTGGCCGACTTACTGAACGACTGTCGTGCCGAACTCAGGTTGAGAGGCGAGTTCGAATGGTCAATTCTAGCGATGGCACTTTACGCTGCAGATCAAAAAACGTGGAAGAATCGGTTTGATGAACAGTTGTCGTTTGATCAGGCTGCTGCAGCACTGATGCTTAAGCCCCTGGAGGCGGGAAGTTGCGGTGGGGCACATATTCTATATTCGCTTGCGGCAATGTCGCAGATAAGCGAAACGCAAGAACTCCTGCGGTCGGATGTGCTGGGAGTGGTGAATCGCTATTTGTATCTGGTTCGTGATGCTGCGGTGTTCGCACAGCGCGCTGATGGCGCGGTTGATCCTGCCTGGATGAACTCTTTGCAACAAAATGAAGAGTACATCAAGTTACGAGAATTTGCACTCACGCTGGCACAGGATCACTGGTCAATTCCCTTCCGCCCGGCAGCCTCGCGCAACAGTCCACCTGTCGGGGTTCCTGATTGGGTCAACGTTACCTCCCATCAATGTGAGTGGATGATGGTGCTGCCGTCGAAGGTTCAACCCGATCCGGCCTTTTTCGGCCGCTGCGCAACGTTTTTACAAAATGCCATCCGCAATGAGACGGAAGCATCGGTCAGGGAATTCTTCTGTCCTTACTCTCATGCCACCTTGATCCTTCGAAGACTTGCCGAGCGCGCTGTGCAGATCCTACCGCAAGCAAAGATTGAAACCACCAGTAATCACGACCGCGGATGCACCGCAGCGTTGCAATCTGTGGCCTTGTTGAACGCTGCAAAGTAAAGGAGCAAAGCATGAGGGCGAATCGGTTTCTGTGTTTATTTGGGGGGACTGCGACAGTCTTTGGACTGTTGCTAATCGGAAATCCCGCGAACGGCAGACTTCAGCGTGTCGACGCGGAGGAGGCTGATCGCATTACCGGTGGACAGGTGATCGAAATCTGTGGAAGCAACATCGTCACGACAGGAGTTGACTGTCGGGGAACTGTTTACGTGCAAGGGAAGGGGGTCGAGTCCTGTAATGAAACGATTCCTGAGTGGAAGTTTGGAACACAAAAGGGCAAGTGGTATGGACTAAATAGTCGTGGATGCGTCACGCCTGGTTGTGGAGCGTATTGCGGATGGTATACCCCAACCGGACAGACTGGAAACGACTGCAGTCAGTCGGGCAGTTGAAGTTCCATCGACTTGAAGAAGAATCGGCGTTTGGGATGTAACCTGCGCCGATTCCTTGTGTGATGCGGTCGACGTTTCCGTATGGAAAAGACTTGGAGTGCTGGGAGCAATGAACGGAGCCCATTTTCGAACCGTGTCATTCTGTATGCGATGCGGCTTGATCGGAACAATTGTTTTCAGTGGGACCGCTACACGGGGAGACGAACCAGACAGTTGGCGCGATAGCCGTCGTTGCGGGGTCAATGTGGTGTATTCGTTGCTGAGACTTGAGGGGTTTAAGGTTCCCTATGAGGCGGTCCTGAAGTCCGTGGAAATTACGGATCGAGGAACGACGATCCAGAAAGTATCCCAGACCCTGACTCGATTCGGGATGACGACGAGTATAGTCAAGGCAAATCCCGATGAGCTTATCGGCATGCCGTTCCCGTGCATTGCGCATGTCGAGATTCAAACGCCAAACACATTCAGTTATGCCGACCGCGGTCACTTTGTTGTTCTATTGCAATGCAGTAACAACAGTGTGCTGTACCTTGATGGCACCACCGGAATAATTCAGGAAATCACATTTGATGAGTTCACGCGAATGTGGACTGGTTACCTGGTCATTCGGGAGAACTCGCAAGTTTGGTTGGTAGTTTACATGATCGGTCTTGGTACATGTGCGGCATTGGCAGTACGAGAAGTTAGAAGGTTTATTGGTCGCACCGCAAGAAACGCAAAGAACGCGGTGGTTCCCGCAGCCAAGTCGTAATACTGATTGAGAATGAGGTGAGAATCATGTCGATCATGCGAAATCCACTTCTCGTGCTGGGGTTAATGGTCGGAACGACGTTCGGCGTCAGTTTTGGTGCCGAGGACGCAAAGCTCGACGTACAGACGCTCGCGCAGCGGATCGTCGTGGGTCGAGCAGCAATTCAGTCCCTGACGGTCTCCACTTCCGTGAAGGCGACGTCACCGTTCGACACACAGCAACTGATGCAATGGCTGGGAAAACTCGTGCTGTTTGATAAGGATGAGTCGATCTCGATCTCCGGCGACAAATGGTTTTACAGTTGTATTGATCGTACGCAACAACCGGATTGGCAGGCACTGAAGCCACCGCACGTCGATCAGTCGGCATCAGGGGGATTACAGCAACTACAATCTGATTTACACCAAGCTGTCAGCGAACAGCGTGGTAAATCAACGAATGAAAAGCCAAGCCACCCGCCTCGCGAGTCAGTCCTTCGAACGTCGAGGGCGTTTGACGGTCAGTTTGTTCGTGCCATAGCCGACGGGGCACCGTCTGTTCTAGACTCGCCAGCTTCACTTCAAGCGAGGTCTCCTGGCCGGAGTTTCGATTCGATTTACCTCCGTTGCATTGGCTGGTTCATTTGGGACCGCTCTGGCGATCCCGAGATCAATCGACTTCATTCCCTGCGGTATCTCCCGGAAATGTTCGACTCGGGAACTTGTGAGTTGCGCGACGAGGAGATCGATGGCAAAGTTTGTACGCGAATCGACGTTGATATCCGCGAACCGTTCTGGGAGCACGAAACCGTCTGGCTCGACAAATTGCATGGAGATATGGTTGTACGACGGGAGTGCTCTGACGGAGCCACACAATCGCTGCTGGTTCGCTACCGGAACGAGGATCCGATAGAAGTGCTCCGAGGTTTTTGGCTACCACGACATTGCGTGATGGAGCAGTTTGCATCGCCAGTCGCACCGCCAGAGCTACGGTCGCGCCCCATGGTAACCACTGAGATTACGGCCGATATCGTCGCCGTAAACGACGTTCGCGACGACCTGTTCGAGGTGAGTTTCCCACCGGGTAGCAATGTCGTCGATTTTGCAGAGACTCATCGTCGCCAGTTAAAACAGCCCTTGATGCGTCCCGTGGCAGCGGATGGCAACTTCCTGGACTCGCAACTGAAATCGCATACCAGACTGAATCGAACGTACCTTGTACTTTTGAACTGTGTTCTACTCATTACCGTGATGTACGTATTCCTGAAACGACGGGCCGGCAGCAATGGCAACCTTGACGGGTAACTTTAAGGTCATCCGACTCGCTGTGGTTGGAGCGTTGTTTGTATTATGCCATCATCGAGCAAGTGGCGTAGAGGAAACACGTTCGATTACGCCAGCAGAAGTTCGAGACGCGTTTAATCGTTGGCGGTCCAGCGTTGCGTATTTGGAAATTCGCTGTGAGACGACAGGCAGCGATGCAACATCTGCTCGCGTTGGCAGGTCTCGGCATCATATCGCTGTGCAGGGATGCTCGCGATTCGTCGAATCGCGACATTTCACGGAAGCGTTCGGATGGGACGTTGACCTTGAGGCATCGAATGTCTACATCCGCCCGGGAGAAGTCGATATCTACTGGCTCACGCCTCGAGTTTGGGACCATACGCGACAAAACGCGAACCCGAAAACAAACAACAAACTCGCCCCTTTCTACAATGAGTTTTACTTATTGGCAACCGGTTGGTGGCCACGAGAGATCGACCTGCCCAACGATGACTGGCGGGCACCCGACGTTTCCGTTCATCGTATTCTCGATGAGCAGGAACTCAACGTGGTTGCGACCGAGGAGGTCGTGAGTGGACGGCTTTGCCTGGTGTTGGAGGCAAAATCAGAAAATTCCTTGACCCGGTTGTGGCTTGATGCAAAGCGGGGTTATGTCGTTGTCCGGAAGCACTCGGTATTTTTCGATACGAGCACTGGATTTCTGTACGAAAACAGTGATTTTCGCGAAGTCCACGCCAATTTCTGGCTCCCATTGCGGGTAAAACGGACTGTGCACCGACTCGACGGCGGCACAGAAATCTCAGATGAAACTGTCATTGCGAAGTCGGAGCGGTTGATTCAGGACATCCGAACGACGGCACCCGCAACGTCGGTATTTGAACCTCCTGCTACGTCCCCTGGAGCACTCTCCCGGGATCTTGATCGGGGCAAGGTGACGTCAATGCCAGGCGGTCGGGAACTACTCGATTCCCTGTGCGACATTGCCGTCACGCTCGTTCAGAAGCGTGCGTCACGATCAATCGCAACAAAAAGTCAGCAAGGGACTTTTGTTTTCAGCATTTGCATTCTCCTGCTAGTCGGATGGCTTGCTCGAACCCGGCAGGGCAGCACGGTGGCACGCAACGCGGCTAATGACATTTTGAACGGCAAACATTGAGTAGCCTAAGGTGGCCCCCGTTGGCCCGTTTTCGGGCGACAGGGGAGGCGCAGCCACAGGGAGTTGTGATTTCAGTCGCTCTTGTTCAGTAGTCTCTGCATGGGAAGCAGCTGCCGACTTATCGATGACCGATTGTCTATGCACTTCGTCACATTTACCGTGTTTCGTCGCCGCAAACTTCTGAATCATAGTCACGCCAAACGCATTCTGCTCGGCTGGACCCAAGAAGCCCCCTGAAAATCAGAGACATGTGGCAAATCGTTCACGGCGTTGGGGGGGGACCCCGGAACCTGACCTCATTCACCCAGAGTCCCTGACGTGTTCCCTTACCACCGACACTCACGCGAATTCCGGACGGAAAATCATCAGGCTGGCCATGGCCAAGGTCGACTTGTTACACTCGAAACCTGCACGGTACTTTCACCCGCTTTGATTTAGGAATGATACGCTCAAATGGATAATGAACTTCGCGACCAGGCTCGCAGTCTCATCGCTCGAATCCTCCAACTCCGAGACTCTCTTTGACTGGGCTGGTAAGACAAAGCGGATGGAAGAAATCAACACCCGCATGGGTGCCCCCGGTTTCTGGGATAATCAGGAGTCGGCACAGGCGACGATGAATCAGTTGAAGCAGATCAATGCGTCACTGAAACCGCTGCAGGAATTGATGACCGGAGCCGACGATCTGGGTGTCATGCTGGAGTTTGCCGAAGAAGCCGGCGGCGAAGACATGGTGGGCGAGATCCTGCAAACCGTCGCTTCGTTGTCCGAAAAGTTTGGTGAAGTCGAATTGCAGGCGATGCTGTCCGCTCCCGAAGACGCCAGTTCCGCATACATTGCGGTTCAATCCGGCGAAGGGGGGACTGATGCTCAAGACTTCGCCGAAATGCTGCTGCGCATGTACCAGCGATGGGCGGAACGTCGTGGATTCTCAACGGAATTGCTGGAAACGTCACCCGCGGAAGAAGCCGGGATTCACTCCGCAACCCTGGCCATCCGAGGCCCATATGTTTACGGATTGCTGAAAGGCGAAACGGGAAATCATCGGTTGATTCGAATGAGTCCGTTTGATGCAGCACATCGGCGCCAGACGTCATTTGCCGCCGTCGACGTCACGCCAGAACTGGACGACAGCTATTCGGTGGAAATCAACTGGGAAGAAGATATTCGGGAAGATATCTTCCGAGCAGGTGGAGCGGGGGGGCAGAAGGTCAACAAAACCGACTCAGCCATCCGCCTGACGCACCTGGCGTCAAATACTGTTGTCCAATGTCAGAACGAACGGAGCCAGCACCAGAATCGCGCACTCGCTCGAAAAATGATGATCGCCAAGCTGTACCAGATCGAAATGGATCGGCGTGAGAACGAACTGGCGGCCAAGCGAGGCCAGAAGTCTCGCATCGGTTTTGGAGGTGGAACGATTCGCAGTTACGTGCTGCATCCAGAAGCTTATTGCAAGGACAATCGATCGGAATACAAGACATCGCATCCTGAAACTGCGTTGGACGGAGATCTGGATGCCTGGATTGATGCGTATTTGCGATGGGCGATGACGCAGTCGAAGTCGTAATAGAAAACTCTCGTCGCGAAGTGACTGAACGGCACAAGCGAGTCGCTTTGCGACTCGCCTTTTCTGAGTTCAGCACAAACTTCCGACGACTGATTTGGTGTCTGGATGAGCGAACCTGACGTTCTTTCGGTTTTCGATGCTGTTGGTGAGGCGGGGTTGCGGCACATGGTGGCTGCGTTCTACCGCCAGATCCCCACTGATGACGTGCTGGGACCGATGTATCCACCACGTGATTTGAAAGAGGCTGAACGTCGGCTGGCAGATTTTCTCATCTACCGATTTGGCGGACCAGATACTTATATTCACGAACGAGGTCAGCCGAAGCTGCGCATGCGCCACATGCCGTTTTCCATCAATCGTGCTGCTCGAGATCGCTGGGTATTGCTGATGGATGCCGCCATTGCGGAAGCCCGTTTTCCGGAACCTGTCGTGGCAGCGGTAAAACCCTTCCTGCATGACTCAGCAAGCTTTCTGATTAACACTTTGGATTAAGTCATGTCTCAACGCATTCACCTGACCGGTGCCTCAGAGATTCCTGTTGGAACAGGTCGCGAGTTTGTCGCGGGTGGCCGGATCATCGCGCTGTTTCATCTGGACGAGGGTTTTCGGGCCCTGGATGGAATTTGCCCACATTCCGGCGGTCCACTCGCTCAAGGGACTGTCCGAAGCAATGTCGTGACGTGTCCCTGGCACGGTTGGCAATTCGATATGACAACTGGCCGCCACTGCTTGAACGCACATCTCTGTCAGACGTCGTTTCCAGTCACGGTCGATGGGACTGAGGTCTTTGTTGAACTTCCTGAGTAACAGTTTCACTGCAAACACGCGACGAGCATAATTCGAAGTTAAAAACGTTCCCTTGGAATCCCTCAATTTGCTGCGGGCTTGAACTGTCTTGCTTCGCTCGCATCGATCGTCCCATCCTTGTTAACGTCGATTTTGTCGAAGAGATCGATGTCCCCCAGAAACTCACGCTTTGATACTTCGCCATCACGGTTTCGATCCATTTTCTGAAACCAGGTGGGACCGGTCGTGCCTGATCGTCGAGATGAATTTGTCGCGCTGATCGACGGGGAAGAGCGTAGCAGTGTTCCCTCGGACCCGATCATTCGATACTGCAATGGGATCTCCTCAGACGACAAATGATCGTCGGCATTTGTATCCCAGAGTGTCATCTTCTCGGTGATCGCACGAATTTCTCGATGCGACAGTCGACCGTCGCGATCAGAATCGAGGATTTCAAACAGGGTTCGTCCCTGCTCAACAATCATCAAGTCACATCGGTTGCGAGCGACATCGAATCGAGGCTTCATGTAGGCGACAAACTCGTCGAGATAAATCTTGCCATTCTCATCCGTATCCAGGCTGCTGGCTGCGTCCTTGAGAAACGGGTTGTCCTGAATCTCGGTTCCTTCCAGATACTCGTTGCCGTCTAAATCGAGTCCCTGAAAGAGGAGTTTGCTCGCTGCTTCTGCACTGAAAGACTGATCCGCGGAGGTAGCAGAGATGTTGATCTGTGACGCTCCCAGAACCAGCGTCATGCTTCCAACATCCAACGCTCGAATCATCGAAGCGTCACTTCCAAAGGATTTGACCGTCCCGTCGGTAGTGTTTAACGAGACATCGAGCGTTGGAGTCGCAGTCGAGATAAAGCGACACAGTTCTGTGAAATCGAGTTGCCCGTCGCCGTCTTTATCATGTTTCTGCAGTTCTTTCTCGGTTAGCCCAAGTTCCTGGGAACTCAATTTCTGGTTCTTCGGCGACGCGGAACTGCCTGGTCCATCAGCGATGTCTCGGTCGTATTTTTCGATCAGTCGACGAATCAGCTTCGGCAACGATTCACCACTCGCCAGACTGATGAATGGTACCACCGACTGGGGGGCTGAATCCGCGCGTCTGGGAACAACTTGTGGGCGTTGCATCAATGGAAAAAGTTCGGCCTGGCTGATCGTCTCATCATCGTCGCGGTCCAGCTTTCGTAGCACATCCAACGCGTTCGACAATTCTGGGACACTCAATCGACGATCACCATTGCCATCCAGCAGTTCAAACAACGGCACGCTTTGGACAGGGGCCTCTACTGCGTCAGAATCGGCTGCCGCAGTTTTCGACTCGCTACGAACGGTCAACGGAGTCAGACCGATCCGTTTGAAGTACGTCAGTAGCAAGCTACGCGTGACAACTCCGTCAGGCGGGTTCAGCATCGGAATCACGTCCCCTGAAGAGCCTCCTGGCCTGATACCGAATTGCTGAGCCTCCTGCGGTGTGATGATTTTCCCACGTGCCTCGGCCATTGTCACTTTGCCATCAGCGTTCTTGTCGAGCTCTTTCAGGAACGAATCGACGTACGCCTCGAATCGCTCCCTGGGGGGCTGGCCATCCGTCAGAAACTGCATCTGAATGACGACGACTCCTGAATCCGCCAGATACAGAACCAGATACTTATCTGGGGACGGAGGTGACGGAGGCGCTGCAACCACAGCGTTGAAAGTGGCGAGCGTTATCAGCAGTGAACGAAACCATGACATTGCCAACCTCGTCAATCCAATACGGCCTAGGCCATCGAATCCCGATCATCCTCACCCATCAAGCGTTTTTCAGGATTTCTGTAATCGGTTTTGCTGTCGGGTCTGCCAACCGGATTGGCCGTCCGACGTTGGACATGTTCTGCTTCATCGGGTCCAGGTCCAGCACATGGCACATCGTACAGAACAGATCCTGAACGGACACAGGACGATCTTCGACCTTCATCCCGTCAGGACTCGTTTTGCCGACAACCTGCCCCCCTTTAATCCCGCCTCCGCACAGAACCGTCGTCCAGGCAGACGGAAAATGGTCCCGCCCCAGTTGTGCATTGATTTTCGGGGTCCGACCGAACTCACCCATCCAGACGATCAAAGTCGAATCAAGCAGACCTCGATCTTTCAGATCTCTCATCAAAGTTCCCCAGGCAGGGTCAAGCGTTTCCAGCAGGCTTTTGACGGCAGGAAAATTCTGCGTGTGAGTATCCCAGGCCAGAGCCTGATTGTTGTTCACTCCATTCAACGAAACCTCGACAAACGGGACTCCACGCTCAATCAATCGACGAGCCAGCAGGCAGGCCTGTCCAAATTGATTGCGTCCATACGCGTCTCGCAGCTTGTCTGGTTCGCGATCGAGTTGGAAGGCCTGAACCGCTTCAGACCGCATCATGCGAACGGCGGCTGAATAGGCTTCACGATGACTATCCGCGATCAACCCTGGTCGCTGACTGGCAAAGTCTGTTTCCAGGTCACCGAGCAATGCCAGGCGCGCGTCGGCGCGATACGAGTTCACCCCGCTGCCCGCGTCCAGATTTTTCACAGAGAGGGATTGATCGTAGTTCATCGCGGTCTGGCCAGGCACAATGCGATTGCCATCTCCGACAACCAGCGGGGCATAGCGAGGCCCCAGGAATCCGGGACCATAAGCGGCGGGGCTGAATTGAGTGTAAGGGGCGACCGCAACATAGTTCGGCAGATCCGCCGTCGCTTGCCCCAGTTCTTTGCTGAACAAAGAACCCATCGTGGGGTAGTGAATCGGCCCGGTTGGTAAGTTGCCAGTTCTTAACAAGTACGTCCCACGCGTGTGATCCCCCTCTTTTGTGCTCATCGATCGGATTGGAACGCAATATTCCATCAGCTTCGCCACGTTCGGCAGATGTTCGCAAACCTGAATTCCAGGAACGGACGTTTCGATTGGCTTGAATTGGCCACCGTTTTCATGGCCCGGTTTCATATCAAACGTATCTGTCTGTGGTGGCCCGCCTGTCATCCAGAGCAGAATGACCGATCCCTTCCGACGCTTCGTCCCTGCGATGTCATCTGCGAACGCTGGAAACCATCCGGACATGGATGCCCCGAGTGCACCACAGGCCGAAAGTCTGAGCCAATCACGTCGACTGATACTGTGCCGGGACATGTCACCTTCCTGAATCGTGGCGGTACTCAGTGATTAAACAGGAATTCAGAACTGTTGAGTAGAGCCCAGAATACGTCTGCCAGTGCCGCTTTCGAATTCTTGGTCGGTCCTCCCGACGCCACATACTTCGCCAGACGATCTGATTCTTCCGAACGTGGCAGGCGGGTCAACGTCGCCAGATACAGAGTTTTGATCCGCTCATGATCGGTCATCAACGGGAACTCGACAATCGCACCGAGCGTCACGCTGTTTTCCAGACTCGTAGCGTTCGCGGTGAACGCCCCATTCATTAAGGCCAGCGCCTGCAGAATACTTGTCTGCCGTTCGATGGCTGAGCCGTTATCGGATTGAAACAGCTCCAGAAATTCGGAACGCGGTCCCTGCATCAAGTCGAACCGCCCCTGCTGCCTGGCAGGTTCATAAAAGCCAACGGCCAGTGCCAGGCTGTCAAACAGTTGTTCCCCCGTCAGCCCCTGGACCGTCATTCGTGCGAATTGTTGAGGTTGATCCTGCGATGCGTCGGACCGGCGACTGGAAAGCTGATACGCGCGTGACAAAGTGATCGCCTTGATCAGGTACTTCAGATCAAACTGGTGTGCCACAAAGTCCGCGGCGATCTGATCCAGCAATTCCGGATGACTCGGTGGATTTGTTCCACTGAAATCATCGACGGGATTCACAAACCCGAAACCGAAAAAGTGTCCCCACAAGCGATTGACGGTGGCGCGTGCGAAGAACGCATTCTTCGGAGATGCAATCCAGTCGGCGAGTTCCCGGCGTGAGGAGACTCGCGTTCGCCAGGTGGGCGATGAGCCATCGAGGAATGTCGCCTGGACTACACGGTCCACCTCAGGGTCAGGAATCGTCAACTCGCGACGATCAAAGACTTCACGTACCTGTCCGACGAACTCTTCGTTCTTGTTGACCCGTTCAATCCCGGCAAAAAACGCAGCGTAGCCCCAGAAGTGCTGCCGCTTCCAGACATCCTGTGGATGATCGTGACATTGTGCGCATTCGATCCGCAGCCCAAGAAACATCCGCGCTGTCGCCGCCGCCAGATTTTCCGGCTTTACCTGCTTGGCCTGAAAAAAAGCGAGCGGCGAACTGTTGGCAGCCCCCTCGAGCGGTGAGCTCATTGGTCGGCCAGTATCGAGCGGCACAGTCAGCAATTCTTTGACGATGGCATCGTAATGCGTATTCTTCGCCAGATGCTGTCGCAGCCACTCTTCAAAGCCAGGCAGTTGCAATCGGGCTTGAAGATCTGAATTTCCTTCCGGCATCATCATCTGACGCCAGAAGTTGCCAAAGTTCGTAACGTACTGAGGACTGTCAAGTAGTCTGTCGATCAGCTTTTGCCGTTTGTCAGCAGCAGGGTCGCGCAGAAAATGACGTACTTCCGACACTGAGGGAATACGGCCGGCAATATGCAGCGAGACCCGACGCAGCAACTCTGCATCGTCCGCTCGATCCGCCGGAACAACCGCATCCGACTTCCAGCATGCTTCCAGATGCTGATTGATTAGAGCAACAAGCCTGTCAGTTTCATCGGCACTGACAGGCGCAGCGACTCCTGCTGAAAGAACCATCCCCCACGCAGTGATGATCAGAAACAGAATTCGCCGAGACATGATGATTCCTGGCTAACGCATCGAATACGTCACCATTAGAGGCATCTTGTCTTTGGATCGCAACTTGCGAATTTCAAAAACGCAATATTCTACTGTCGGCGGCGACTGGGACGTGGCGTCTCGACTCCATTCGGATGAACTTCTGGAGCTGTGCTCCCTTTCAGCAAATCTGTCAGGCTATCGAACAGTTTTTGATTCTCCAAAACATAAAACGTTCCGCCGCGCCCATTCTGACTGCTGGTCATAGGTTGTCCAGGATGCGCGTAACCCGTTCGCAGAGCACCTTGTTGATTCAAATCGCCGAAGATGCAGACAGGCTTGGTTTTGTCGGTACTGACCCCAATTTTTGCGTGATTGAAATTCGGTCCCTCGCCCCCAGCAAGACCGATTTGCTTGCCGTCCCAGGTCCCTGATGTCGCAATTGCCACAGGTCCCGGATTGCTTATGCTTACGGGCCAACCTTCGATTTTCGTGCTGGCATTGGTGGAATAAATCATCGGATTTGTCCACCAGCTTGCGACTCGCAACGGAAGTCCGTCAAGTTTGCCAGAAACCAACTGCCAGGGAGGCGCGGGCATCTTTGACGGCTTGGAAATAAACTGCACTCCAGACGAGAGTTTTGTCATCGTACAGTTTGTACTCTTCGATTCCGGCCCCAGTGTTTCTACAAGTTCTTGAACATCATCGGGCCCCCCGGATTGAACGATTACGGGATGGTCGACAGCAGTGACGACGCTGGCATTCGCCAACCCTTCCAGAATCGAAACCAAGTCTGACTTTGTGATCTTCAGCACGAAGAAATGCTGGCTGACCTCCACATCGTCATCGATAATGCAGCCCAATGTGTTCCCGTCAATCTGGCGCGGATTATCTTTGCTGCCGGATCCAGGCCACGACGGTGTTGAAACCTGCATCACAAACCCATTTCCCTCGGCGTTCCAGACGACCATTCCCTTCGAGTGTCCGGCGGGACTCCCTTTCGTTGGAATGGGTTCACCATAGAACTGGTCATTCCACAGGATATAGAAGTACCCAGGATTGTTGTAGACCTGAGCAAAGGTGGCACCGAGAGGATCGTTAAGCGTCGCACCGACACATCCATCACCCCGAACAAGCGTCGGATTTTTACTGGTAGCGAAAGCGTATTGCTGGCTGTGTGCCCCCTTCTTGTAGTGGACTTGCCCAAGAAAAGTGGGCGCGAGGAAAAGCGAAGTATGCTTACCCTTGAGGAGTCCATCGCATGTCGAAAGAACGTCGTCAGTTTAGTGCC
>Ga0194055_10000508_pt1 | contig 31476 bp, 29 predicted proteins | sample SepL449m_MetaG_FD_155482 | JGI IMG/M metagenome (GOLD analysis project Ga0194055, IMG submission 155482) | Anoxic zone freshwater microbial communities from boreal shield lake in IISD Experimental Lakes Area, Ontario, Canada - Sep2016-L442-9m | ecosystem: Environmental > Aquatic > Freshwater >... | reverse complement strand
ATATGTAATAATGTATCCAAGTGATACTAATAGTAGTTAAGTAACAAGTAATCCAGTAATCCAGTAATCCAGTAATCCAGTAATCCAGTAATCCAGTAATCCAGTAATCCAGTAATCCAGTAGCTGGTTGTCCAAATACTATATATATTAAAAAAAATTGAAGATTTTTTTTATTGCTGATTTTAACATGCTATTTCAAAGCGAAAATCACTTGTGATATCCCCGAATCTTGAATCCCGAATCCTGAATCCCGAATCCCGAATCCTGAATCCTGAATCATCTAAGATGCCTGTTCAGAGCAAGATGACTTATGCTGAGGCATGTAAGAAGATGTGGGTTCAGCCCCTAATTAATATCAAGGCAGACCAGGAGAAATACCTCACTAAAAAAGTAAATGGTAAGCTTGACGAGCTTACTCTCAACATTAATGATGCCGAGATAGTAAACGCTAAAAAAACTCAGTGGAAAGACAGAGACCGCAAAAAAAAGGAAGACGGCACAATGAGTTTTTTTGCCCAATACATGGAGGACGTTCGTATTGTCCTCATGAATGAAGTGTCGGGTGATTCATTCATCGCACAGCTGCTCTTTGGAGGTGGCACGTATAATAGGGAAGTCGCATCAATCCTATCCAAATATGTTATCGTCCCAGGCATGAAGACCGCAAAAGGCGAACCTGTGACGCTGTTCAGCCCAGAGTGGGTATGGATAGTAGCCCAGCTCTTCTTTGAGCAGTATTGTCTCCAAAATGGCACGACCATGAAGAACTCGTCTCCTGAGCAAAAGGAAATGCTCAAGATCATATACAAACTTCTTTCCAAGAAGGTAGTAGAAGAAAAACTTCAGGATAGCCACATTGCTGTTTACATCGACTACAATATAATTCAGAAGAAGGAAGCTTCAGACGTACAGCTTATGATTAGCCAGAGTATGTATGGCAATAAGGATAATACTTTTGCAGTAGTGTCCACTAGCGCAGGAGATTCTTATTCCTTAGACGTTATGAATAGAGAGATTCTGGAGAACTCTGGCGGCATCTCTTACACCAATGAAAAAGGTCAAAAGATGATTGCGGCCTTGTTGTACAAGCGCAATTCAGAGCGTATGTCGAAAGCAGTTGACGATGCTCTCCGCAAACAGGCTGAGGAGGCCGAAGAAGCTACGAAAGCTGAGGAAGCTGAGGAAGCTGAGGAAGCTGAGAAAGATGTTCCCTGTGTACAGTCTGAAAAAAAGCGTCGTACTGAAGCCCCTTTCAGCACGAAGCTCCCTATCATTGGTAGTGATGGCAAACAGCTCGAATTCCCTTTCCCTCATTTTGTGACCCATAAGACTCAGTTTATCATCACAGAAGAAGAAAGAGAATCCAGTGTAAAAGGTTATGGTGGTACTACTCGTGGAAGGAATGGTACTCGTAGCATTTTTGGTGCTTTTAAGGGTGGCAACAATCGTGAACAAGAAAGAGCAGAAGACAATACTATAAACGCTGATATGCTTAAGGCATTTGATGGCATCACAATCACTACATGCGCCCGAGGCGATGATATTTGCAAGATGCCGTTGATCACAATGAAAATCCCTGACAAACCGTCAATTACATTGCAGCCTGGTAATCTTCAAGTCAACGTGGTGTTATACTGCAACCGCCAACCTGCCGAATGGCGTGATGTGAAGCTTAAGACCGATGAAGATTTTAAACGCGAAGAAGAAGCTAACACCTTTTACTTAGTCGATGAGATCTTGGATAACATGCTCAATGCAAGGCTTCACTTTTTCAAAGAGATCGTGCGTGCAAAGCTTTTTGACGCTCACAATACCACAGTTCTCAACAAAGCAAGCTTCAACCATTTAAATACCCAAAGTCTCACCAAAGATGACAAACTTCTTCTGAAGAACTCAGCAAGCGAGCTTATCAAGAACAGATTCAATCCGTTCGAGAGTGTTATGCCAGCCTTTGATAATGGCGACTTTGACATTGAAAAAATCTGCCAAGGATACGACGGAGCCAAAATATCAGACCCAGTTACTATTCCAACCCAGGAGTCTGAGCCTGTCCCGATAGAGTCTAAGCCTGTCCCGATAGAGTCTGAGCCTGTCCCGATAGAGTCTGAGCCTGTCCCGATAGAGTCTAAGCCTGTCCCGATAGAGTCTGAGCCTGTCCCGATAGAGTCTAAGCCTGTCCCAATAGAGTCTGAGCCTGTCCCGATAGAGTCAGAGCCTGTCCCGATCAAAAAAGCAGATCTTATGAACTTCGTAACATGGGACAATAAAGAAACTATTCCTCAAGTTCTCTCAGTTAGTCTCGGTGATAAACCATTGTGCTGCTCGGCTCCAAAGATCTATTTAAAAGTTACGCAGCATGATGGCAAAGACGACGAGAAGGGAGAATTTATTGATAAAGAGAACATCCAAGTGTTTGACAATGATACCTATCGCGAAGTTGTATTCATGGTGGACATAGAGCTACTTACCAGGATCGAGGTCAAAGCGACTCATGAACTTAAGGATATAACACCGGTTTACATTACTGAAGCGGGAGAAGAACAACCCGAAGATGAAATTAGCTTGAAAGACAATGAAACATTTGAACTACCGTTTCCTCTCCAGAAAGAAGCTGGTAGTGAGCCAGACTCATGGATGATCTGTTGGGGATCTGAGATCCTGATCAAGATGACGTTTATCTTGAAGTAGAACACATCAATTCGCATACAAGTTTATACATATATACATGCATGCGACATGCGACATACAACATACGCACGACATACAACATACGCACGATACACGAAACAGCATACACGCGACACACGATACAGCATACGCACGACATACAGCATACACGCGACATACAATACATATACATATACATATACATATACATATACATATACATATACATATACATATACATATACATATGTATCATTGATTTTTTTTATTTTCTTATTTTACTATTTTATTATTTTATTTAATAATATAGAGTAATAAATTATGTTCAAAGATATTTCACAGATTAATAACAATCAATAATAGTAGCAATACTGATTGTTCTAATCATAAGTATTATTTTATCACATGCTAATATTATAACTAGTAAATTTTTTAAGTTATGGTTTAAAAAGTTTCTTTTATCTGCAATATTATCAGATATTTCATTAATATTAATATTTATTATTATAACTAGAGCAATATATTATTATATATTTGATAAGTTTTCTATAATTTATTTTATAATAGTAATATTAATAATACAAATAATTTATTATATATTGTTCTATATATTCATTAGTATAATTCCATACGGTGTGAACCAAATGATAGATATTTTTAAAGATTATGCAAATGAAACATCATATTACGCAATTATAGTAGATAATATTATGATTATAGCTATTGGATTAATTGCTTCATATCTTGCAAACTTAAATGCTAATACTAATATTATTATATTAGTTATATTAATATATTTATTACAATTTATTCTATATACATAGTAAATATAACTAATATTATTTTATAAATTTATAAAGAAATATCAAGTTTAGTGTTACTAGTAGCAACCCATTCTTTATTTATTGTATAATAACTATCAGAAAATTGTTTTCCAATTTGATATAATCCAACATTAATATTATTTCTTAATTTTTCAAAATCATCATAAATTGTATTTATATTTTTAGTTTGAATACTTCTAATTATATCACCTCCAATATTATCTAATGTTTTACTAACTTGATATAGATTTAATGAATTAGATAATATACTTTATTCTAAATTTTTATCACTTTTTATATATTAAGTATTTTAACAAAAAAGTTATCAGCTACGAATACATATATTGTTAAAAAACATTTAAATTATAAATAAAAATTGCATTTAGATTAAATGACAATTTTTATTTATACTCTTACATACATACACATATTTTATTATTTTTTACATTTACTATTTTTGAATAATTAGGATGATTTATAGGAATATTTTTAATAAAATTAGGACTAGTACTAAGTATATATTTTACTAATTCTTTATGTTTAGAGTAATCTAGAATAATTTTATTTAATAGTATATTTATATAATCAGGATGATTTTTAATTAGATAATCAATTATGTAATAGTTGATATTATCATCTACCTTAATACTATTAATTACTATTTCTAGAAAATCAGGATGATCTATATGAATATTTTTAATAAATTCGGGACTAACGCTAAGTATGCATATTACTAAATATTTATATTGTAGGTGATTTTGTTTATTTGTATTTAATAGTGTATTTATATAACTATAATGATTTTTTACTAGATAATCAACTATTTCATAATTGTATTTTCCGGAAACATAAACAGTATTAATTACTATTTCTGAAAAATCAGGATGATCTATAGGAATATTTTTAATTAATTTGGGATTAACGCGAAGAAAACATTTTACTATATCTTTATATTTTGGGTGATTTTGCTGAATTGTATTTAATAGTGTATTTATATAATCATAATCATAATTAACTATATAATTAATTATATCACAATTCGTATATCCGTCTACGTTCATACTATTAATTATTATTTCTGAAAAATCTTTATGATTTTTTGGAATATCTTTAATAAAATGTGGTTTTCTCCAAAGTATACATTTTACTTTATCTTTATATTTTGGGTGATCTAGCTGAATTGTATTTAATATTTTATTATAAATTATTTCTATTTCTTTATCAGAAATAAAATATGTATGACATAATATATCAGGATTTTTTTCAAATGCCGTATAAATAATTTCCATATAATTAGGAAAATCATAATTAATATAATTAGTTAATTTTGGGTATTTAATGATTATTAATATTACAATATATTCATAAAATTTAAGATTTTTATAATTTTTATGATCTTTTTCATATTTAGATAATAGATTTTCATATTTTATTATATATTCTTCGCATATTTGAATATTATAATTTGATATAATATTTGTATTATATATTAATAAATTAAAATAATCATATTCTATTAATTCAAATATACCTATTTTTTCAAAACTTTCTAAATATGCATGACCAGTTTCTATATTTATAGTATATAATTTATACTCATTTATATATATATCAATTATACCATCTTTATCAGTTATATCAATTTTAGTAATATCTGTATTATAATTATTTATTTCTCCTAAATATTTCTTTAATTCTTCTTCAGTTTTAAAATTTAAAATTATACATAACATATTATAAACATTATTCATAGTAGAATCCATTTCATATGTATACAAAGGATATAACAAAGATTTTGTTTTATCATTATTACGATAATAAATGTTATTATGACCTGAAAATAAGTGATCTATTTTCTTATTATATTCGTTACTTTCATAAAATGATGTTATATTATTTAGATTTTTATTAATATCATTAAATATATCACGTAATAATTTTAATGTTTCAGTCTCAGTTTCAATATTTTCTTCTGGTAATTTTATTTCAAATTGTGTTTGATCCCAAAATAATATTTTTATAAATTCTAAAATACTATTTTCTACACAATTAGTATAACTATATTTTTCAGTTTTAATTACAAAACCACCTAAATGAAGAATAGAATGTTTAATATAATTTGAATAAAACATTTTTTTATTTATTGATAACTCATTATCACTTTTATTGATTAATAAATATAAATATTCACTCTCAATTCCAATAAGATTACATATAAAATTATTCTTATTTATAGGATATAAATTACTAAATAATGGATATGATATTAATGGTTTATTTATACGATAATAAATGAATAATGCATAGAATATATAACTAAATTTAGGTGATATATCTATCTCATTATCTACATATAAATTAAATAATAATAATTGTTTGATATCTTTAATATCATCTTCTAAATGTTCTTTTAATGATTTTAAATCAGAATCTAAATTTTTTTTTCCTATTGTATTTTTTACATCTTCTTTTAATATTACGTTAGTTTTTCCTTTTTGTAAATTTACATTACTATCTGTAATATATTTAAATAATAAAGTTGTATCTGATATATTAATATAAGTTTGTATAGCATTTTTATAATCATTATCTTCTAATTTTTGTTTATAGCAATCATAAATATTTTTAAAATTGTTTTTTAAGTTTGATGCAGGAGATATAAAAAAATTTATAATATTAATAGTAATATAATCTTCTAAATTATATTCATCATTATTAAATAATATTTTTATATATTTAAAAACATTTTTTTTTTCTTCTATATTTGTAGACATAATATCCAAATTTTTATAATCTATTTTTGATTGTATATCATATATTAATTTTAATAATTCTAAAAATTTATTACAATAACTATATTTTAATAATATATTGTAATTATAAGTAATATCTAATATTCTATTTGTTTCACTATGTAAATTAAAAATATTTGTAAAAACTTTTTTTGCATTATTTTTCAAGAAAATTTCATTTTCTTGTAATTTAAAAAGATTTTGATCTATATCTTCGCTCTTTAGTTTTATCTGTATTTTATATTTTTCTTTTTTATTAATATTAATATACTTATAATTAGTTTGTTTAGTATCAATAATTATATTTATATGTTTTTGATATAGTTCATCTAAAATTTTATATTTTGATAATAAACATAAATGAAAAGGAATTTTTATTTCATCTGAAATAGTAATTTGTTCATCTGCTAATTTATAAATATTATTATCATTAATTATATTTTTTTCATTATAAACTGTTTTATCAAATTTTGAATCTAGTTTTACAAGTTCAAATCTTTTATTAAGTGAATAATCTTTAAATGAATCATTAACAATTAATGAATAATTATCATTATAATAATTAAATTTATCATTATCAAAAGGAAAATAATCTTTTATTTTATTTTCATCATCAAGTTCAACAAAAGGTAATTTTCCACCATGGTGATTTTTTAATTTTAAATATTTTTGTTTATATTTAATGTATTTATTATGATAATCCATTTATTTTATATATATATATATATATAATAAATTTTTAGCAGAATAGGTTCTAAAATAAAATAATAGAATAACTTTATTATACCTAGTAATAAAAGCTATTCAATAGAAGTACCAATTTTTAAAGATAAATAATCCCATTCTTTATTTATTGTATAATAACTATCAGAAAATTGTTTTCCAATTTGATATAATCCAATATTAATATTATTTCTTAATTTTTCAAAATCATCATAAATTGTATTTATATTTTTAGTTTGAATACTTCTAATTATATCTCCTCCAATATTATCTAATGTTTTACTAACTTGATACAAATTTAATGCTTTTTCATATTTTTTTTCTTTTCTTTGTAATTCTTTTTTCCAATGTTCTTCAGTTATATAATTCATAATATAACTAATACGTAAATTACGTTTTTCTTTATCATATCTTTGTTGAAAATTATTAGGATGATGATATAATATGTGAAATATTTTACGACTTATGTTTAATATTTTTTCACATAATATATCATCATATTCTGATTTATTTCTTTTTGTTAATAATAATATTTCTATTTGATTATTATTTGGCATTCCTATATCATCATCATTACAAATATGTTCTGGTTCTCTAGGAATCTCTCCATTAGCACTCATATTTCTTAACATTTCATAATAATGAGGATTATGAATACGAGATGTTTCTATTTGACCAGTTACCCAACTAAATGCAGTATGACATAATACACACCACATTTGATTACATCCGTCAATTTTAAATATTAAAGCTGCACATTTAGGACATGGCTTACTATCTTTAGAAATTAATTTAGCACTTTCTATATTTTCTTCTTTGCATACATGTATATTTTCTGGATCATTTTCTTGATCTAGATCTATATCTTGATTTTTATTTAATATTTCGAGACATTTTTTACATGTTGTTGTATCGCACAACCCACATTTCCATTGTTCAGATAAAAATCCTCTACAATCTTCAACGCCGCATTTTCTTATAAATACTTTTTTTTGTACATTAATAGTTTTACCACAAATAATACTTTCATTCAGATCAATTTCATCGTTTAATTGTTGTTTTTTTGTATTAAATTCTATTACATATTCACTTAATGTTTTTAGTAATTTTTGTTTATTATTCATAGCTTCAACAATAATTTGTGTAGCTGGTAATAATGCTTTTTCTTTATCTAATAATAGTTTTTGTCGATAATCTCTATAATCATTATTTATAAATGTTTTAGTAAAATTATTACATAAAAATTCTCTATTCCATACATTTTTACAATTCATACAATTTGGTTCATTAATATTAATTAATAAGAATTGTGTAATACATTCTCTACATGCTACATAATTACAATATAAACATTTTATATCTTTTTTATTTGAAACATTTATTTTTTCACAACATATACCACATATTTCTTTTTCTTTTTTTTTAGACATCTTCTATTTATTATATTATGTTTTATTGTTTTAAATTAATATATTGCAAATTCAATTTTTTTATTTAAATAATATATTACTTATATATAAATGAGTAATAAAATATATAAATTGAAATATAAAATATTAATGAAACAAATTAAAATGAATCACACAGCAAGAATTACAACGCCACAAAGACAACGAGAAAAAAAGGAAACTCTAGAACCAGAGCTAACATCACTAGAAGAAGGATATAATATATTAATAATGTTATCATCATATCTTCTTATTTGTCCAACACCGCGTATTGAAAGACAATATGATAATGCTATAATAAATTTATTAAAAATAAAAAAAAATGAAGATAATAATGATTTATTACTTAATATATATAGAAGTGGAATAAAGCTAATATTATATTATATATTTTCTCAAGTAGATGAAAATTTAGATAAAATAGATAATAAAGAACATGTTAAATTAATATTAAAATTTAATAAATTAAATAATAAGAATATATGTTCTTTATTAAAAGATTATTTTTATAAAATAATAATAGTAGGAGAAGAATATTTAAAAAAATCAAAATCTTTAAAAATTTAAAAAATTATATAATTATAATAAAGAAAAAATATTTAAAGTTAATTTAATTATTTTTATAATAATGACTTGTGCAGAAATAACAATAATACATGACGCAGAAACGTTTAAAGAGATTATAAACAGCGACAAATATAACCTTTTTATGTTCAGTGCGCCATGGTGTGGTCCATGTAAGAAAGTTTTTCCATTATTTGAGGAGTTATCATTATCTTATTCAACAGTTGGATTTTATAAAGTTGACATTGAAGATTGCGATACAGAAATTGAAAAAAATGTATCAGTAAAAGTTCTTCCTACATTTATACTTTACAAATCGGGAAGTGTTGTAAGACAAGTTGAAGGTGCAAACATGGATAATATAACCACACTTCTTGAATCTATTACTCAATAATAACATGGATACAATTTATTTGATTATTTGATAAAAGAACCATATTTATGATTGTAGCAAAAAAATTGAATATTTTTTTTCTTGCTATTTCTATTATTTTATTACTCTTGAAAAGATAAAATGGATAATCCCGATGATCCCGATGATCCCGATGATCTTTTTCGTCCCGTCAATCCAACGTCCGTTCGGGTCTACAACACAAATGACGATATGTTGCAGTCCCTCCCTCCTCGTTACATCCCCCCGAGTTTTATCTACCCATCCTCCAACTCAAGTATCAAATACTCAAGTACCGAAGACTTGAGTATCGAAAACTTGAGTATCTAACACGTGAGCTTCATATTATAGCATTGGCGAAGAATTTCCAATAAAACTGCAACTTTGCCTTTCTTTATATCATTAGCATTGGCAAAGAATTTCCAATAAAACTGCAACTTCGCCTTTTTTATATTATTTGTTTATATATATATAAATTAATATAAAGTAATATTAAATATATTTTTTATAGAATGGATTTAGAAAGAACTTTTATATTATCAAAAGTAATTAATAAATTAGAAGAAATACAAAGTAAATGTAATACAAATTCATGTAATACAAAATCTTGTAATACAAATTCATGTAATACAAATTCAGAAATTTACGCTGCTCTAAAAGAAGAAATAAAAACTTTACATAAAGAAGAAAATAAAACTTTTATTAATGATGTATGTAATTTTTTAGTATTACCTGTAACAAATTCGCATGGACTAAGAGGACAATTATATAACTTGTTAATTAATAAAGAAAATATTGAAATTTATAATTTTTGTAATAAACTATTGAAATATATTTAATCTATATTTATTTTAAATGTTTCACAAAGTTCTTTTATTTCATTATTATGTTTTATTTTAAACATTTCTATTTCTTGTTCGTGTTTATCTTCTTGAATTAACATTTTAATTCTCATTACTTGAATATCATATTTGTACTTTTCTTGTAATTTTTTTAGATCTTTTTGATCTTGATCTTGATTTTGCTTTTGCATCTTAAAATTAAATTATTATTAATATTATACAATATATTAATAATAATATTTTTTCTCAATTTTTATTTAATATTTGAATATTCATCTTCAAATATCATTTTATTTATTTTATCTTGAAATATTTCCCAACCTTCAGGTAAATCTTTTCCATAAGTAGGAATTAATACATCTTGTTTATCAATAGATAAAAATGATCTACCTGTTACCATACATGTTAACATATAATTTTTATTTTTATATTCTGATTTATTTAATTCAGTATGTGCAAATGATTCTAATTTTTTAATATTATTATTTACACTAAAACAATATGTAATGTGCCATCCGGCATCTTGAAAAAAGTTATTAAAAGTTAATCTTACTTTACTATAAGATAAATTTTTTGTACCTTTATCATTAATAACAAATGGATGATACCACCAACTATTTTTTTTCCAATTAAACCCATATTGTAATAAAGTCATTTGTAAATGTATTCCTTCATCTAAATTATTGTAATAATTATGTATATCTAATACTACTTTTATTTTTGGTATTTCATCTGCATCGCAAACAAACACTATAAATGGTTGTTTAAAATTTTCAACTAACATATTTTGTATACAATTTCTATTATAAACTTCTCTAACCCATGGTTCGGATACTTCATGTAATATTTCATTTTTAACTATATTTTTAAATTCAGGATCATCTTTATTAGGAAACTGGTCTATAATTTTAATAACTAATTTATCTTTATATTTTTTAAATAAATTAATATTTTTATAAAAAAATAATTCAGGCTTTTTATTTCCTGAATGTGTGTACCATGATTCTATTAATACAATATAATCAACATGATTATATAAATATTCTAATCTAAATTCAACAATAGGTTCTCCATTATACATAAAACAATCTATTATCAAAGGTTTATCCATTATATATATATAAAATAATATTATTAAATATTTTTAAACATAAAAATATATAATAAAATAAATATATATATATATACAAGTAATTATACAAAATAATAATTTATATAAATAAAAATCATTGTAAAATAATTCATTAAAAAAACAGAATGCTTCAATTAATAATGTAAAATATGCTATTTCTTTTTGTGCTAATAATCTTATTAAACCATATGTTATAATCCAATATGAAAATAATCTTAAATGTAAATCATCAACTTCTCTATTAATCATAAAAAAATGTGGAGAATATAAAATAAAAATTCCACATATTATATCATAAATTCCTATTATTTTAATTAAATCTAACATTTATATTAATAAAAATTATAACTTTAATATAGTTTGTAAGCTAATAAAAATTGAATAATTATATTATTGATTTAACATCAATATTAATACTAGAGAAAATTATGGCACTTAAATATTTGTCACTTAAAGAGATTGAAGATGCAGTCATAGATCCAAATTTTGGAAAAAATATAGTAATTAATACAGATTATAATTCTAATCCATATTCATATTCATATCCATATGAATATACTGGTCCAAGTTCACATCCACATCCATATCTAGGTGAATGTCCAAGTCAAGATCATAATTATAATCTTAAACCACCAGTTTATTCAATTTCTAAAACTCCCGTTCGTGCAATTTCTATTCCACCGTTAGAAACTTTAACTAATACAGTTACAACATCTACATTTTTAGCTGATACTTCATATGCATATCCGTATACATATCCGTATACATATCCATATGCATATGCAGCTCATTTTGATGCAGCTCATTTTGATGCACCTCATTTTGATGCAGCTCGTTTTGATGCAGCTCGTTTTGATGCAGCTCGTTTTGATGCAGCTCGTTTTGATGCAGCTCGTTTTGATGCAGCTCGTTTTGATGCAGCTCATTTTAATAATGTTAATGCAGATATTCTTGCAGCTACAGCTATATCTGAACGTTTAAAAGCTAAATCAGATGCTTTTGAATATTTAAGTAAATTAGCTAATAAAGATGTAGCTTACTAGTCTTATGTAATACCAGTATCAAAAAACAAAAGATATAAAAAATGATTGTTAAATATATTTATAAATATGGATATTTATGTAAAAACTATTGATGGACATATTATTCATAAAATTTATTTATATTCATTAAAAGAAGAAGACATTTATATTGCTTGTAACAATTATTGCAAATTAAATCCAGATTGTTATATTAATGTAAATAATAATATAATTAATATTGTTAATTCAAAATTAATTATTAATGAAAAATTAGATCCAAATCTAGATCCAGATCCAGATCCAGATTTGGATTCAGTTCTAGATTCTATTTTTTGTAGCGATAATGACTTTTTTATATAATAACATATGTGGAAAAAAATGACATTATTTAATTGATTCAATAATTTTATCAATTTGATCTATTAAATATTTAATAGATATTTTAGAATCATTTTTTAATACTGTATCATATAAATTTTGTATTAATGTTTTAGTTTGTTCTTGAATTTGGTCTCCTATTTCAAACATATTTTTATCAGTTTTATCTTTTCCCATAAATATAATATAAATAAACATAACTATTGCATAAATATCTGTATTTTGTGCTAAATTTTTTATATAATCATTATAAAATTCATCTAACGATTTATTGTATCCTGATGGAATCATAGCATTTAATGCATCTAATGCATCTTTTCTATCTATTTCACTTATTGAATCATCTTTAATGATAATATTAGTTTCATAGAATGATTTTAAAAATTCTTTATCATATGCCTCTTTTTGTCCTTTTGTTTTATCATTTTTATCTTTTTCTAATTTAAAAAATGGTGCTAATAATAATGAATAATTTGGTTTTGCAGATTTAATTTTTGTATTTAAATTTGCTGAAAATACAGCAACTTTATTATTATCTGTATATGTATGCATTTTACTATAATCAGAAAAATATACTTTACTTGTATCTAAATACATATTTTCCATTTTAATGTTGCCTAAAATTATTCCCTTTTCATATAATGGTTTAATAATTTTTTCAATACCTTCTTTTAAACTTTTTAATATATCTTTAATATTATCTTTATTAATATCTTCTTTTTTTTCTAATTGACTAAATAATTTTCCTGATTTTTTACTAATTATATAATTATATGTTATTTTAGCATCTAAACAATTTTTATATTCAGAAATTTTAATATCAGATTGATTTATTGATTTATTTTCATATACAACTTTAAATGTACATTTATCATCTTTATCTAAATTTTTAATTTTCATATAATTATCATATTCATCATAAGTCATTATTTGACCTATATATTCATTAGTTAGTAATTTATTTGGTACAGATAAAATTTGTATTGGTGGGGAAAATGTATAAATTTTTTGTTCACAATTAGTATGATCTATTCCAATATATTTTAATAAACCTCGAAACATTCCACCTTTCAATTCATTTTTTAATTTTAAATATTTATATTTGTATTTATTAGCTTTTTGTTCATAAAAATCATTCATATATATATATAATATATATATATATATATTTTATTTTTTTAGCTAAATATATATATATATGAATGAATTAGAAGAATATTTATTAAATAATAATACAATTAATGAAGAAAATTATTATAGTAAAAAATTTAATTTATTACTAAATAACATATATATATTATTTTGCACTTGTTACTTTTGTAACAGTTGTAACTATCGTAACTATTGTTATAGTTGTAACAGTTATAACAGTTGCGATAAATGTAACAATTGTAACTATTATAACATTATGGATTCTATTAAATAAAGCATCGATATATTATATTATATTAATTATAATTCAATTTTGATAAAAGTTCTATCTGTAATATATTTTTCTAAATATTTTATGGATCTATTAACACGATCTTGTCCAAGTATTTCTTTGCCTGATTTCATAATAATTTCTTTTTGAGTTTTAGCTGACAATTCAATATTTAATTTACTAATTTCTTTCCATAATTTTATTTTTTGTACTATATTGTCATCTTTCCTTTTTTCAAATTTTTTAATAATTCTAATCATAGTATTATAATTACAATTTATAAATGTATTATGTGCTAATTTCTCATTAAAGAATGCCATATCAAACATTTTTTGAATGATTATGTTGTTATCTTTGATGTTATGTAAATATTCATAATAGTTTTTAATAATATTATATTCCATGACACATTCAATACTAGAATCATATCCTGGAATGTAATGTAAAAAGTCATAATCTTCGGTAGACCATGAAGTTCTTAAAGTAGTATTGAAATAAAACATCTTTTTTTCTATTTCACCGTAATTAATAGCATCCAATTCATATTTTCCATTTACCTTTTCAACCATTAATCTTAATTCAACTGAATTAATATTAGCAAATAATTGTATATAAACATCACCTTTTAAATATAATAATGTTTTATCATCAGCTTTTAAATCTGGATTTTTAATATATTTAGGATTAATTTGTAAATCATTTATTGTATTTGTTTTGTATTCTTTTGCGTTTTTATCATCATATGGTAGTTTGTATTTTAAAAGCATATAATCAGCTCCAATATCAGTACCCCATTTTGCTTGACTTATCATGTCTTTCATTATTGCTTCTTCTTCGACTGATAACCTAATGTCACAAATAAATAATATTTTTCTATTTTCAGCATTTTGTTTTGCATGTTTGATTGTTTCATCAGTAAAAAACTGATTAAATATTTTTACTTTTTGTTTTTGCGGGTGCATACCTGCTTCTTTAGAAAATCGTGCTGGATCATATAATAACCAAATTAATTCAGGAAATAAGTTATATAATATTGGAAAATGAAATCCATGTGCTGCACCAACATAAACAACAGCATAATCTTTAAGAGATTTTGTATTTAACTTTTGACATACTTTAGTTAAGAATTGTATTTCAGAAAGTACTAATTTCTTTTGACCCCAATGACATCTTGATTGAAAATCCCGTGCATCACCTATATATTGTGCTTGAAAAGTTAAATCATTTGTTGTCTCTGGTATATTATTTTTAATATTTGCAAACCAATTAGTACTATTATTATGATATGATAATCTTTTTACTTTATTATTAATATTTAATTTTATTATATTTAATATTTCTTTTTTATAAAATATATCTTGCTTAATATTTAGTGTTAAACTTTTACATAAATTTTTATTAATATCATTATAATCTATTTTAATATTCAAAAAATTATCTATATTTTTTAAATACTCTAATAATATATTATCATCTATAAATTTATTAAAATTATTAAATATAAAGAAATTCTGAATAAAATTTATTTTAGAAAATTTTTTAAATACTCTTTTTAAAATATAATCTGGATAAATATTATGAAATAAAAATGAATTATATATAAAATTTAAAATATAAATAAAATGTAAATCATTATAAATATTACTACTAAAAAAAGAAATATAATAACTATTATTATTTAAATATTTATTTGCAAGTAATAATCCTATTATATGTATATTAATATTATGATTATAATAATAAATCACACCTTGATCTATAACAAGATTTTCAAATTTAATATCTTTATAATATTGATTACAAATATTATTAATTGTTATATAACTATTATAATTTATATATTTTCCTATAAAATATATATCAATATTTGATTTATATTTTTCTTTTAATAATATTTCACTTTTTATTTCAGAATTTCCATAGAGGAATAAAACAACTTTTATATCTATTAAATTTATTAAATATAATTCAGCAAAATTAATATTAGGTGCAATAATTAAAAAATATTTATTGTCAATATAATTTAATAAATATGATAATTTATGAGTAATTAAACTTATAAAATTAAGTGTATGATTGTATTTTTTATCCATAAAAAGTTCATTTTTTTTATTAATTGTATTATTATTATTTCTAAAATTCATAAAATTATTAAATATATCATTATTAGGTAATTTAATATTATTAATAATGTTAGGATGGCTATTGTAATAATTAAATAATTTTAAAATAACTTTATCACTTTTTTTTTTTATTTCTATTAATCTTTCCATTATATTATTAATTAAGAAGAAAAAAATTAATCTGGTTTTTTTATTTTTATTAGATTATAAAATTTTTCAATTTCATTTTCATCACTATTAAAAACATTAAATTTTGCAGCAATTGTTCTTCTCATATCTTCAAAATAAAATCTATCTAGATCATTTTCATATATACAAGCATTATTTTTTAATGCATTTTTTTGATCATTGTCTAAATTTCCTAATTTTATTACAAATTGTTCTCTTAATTTTTCATCAAGTGATTTTTCATAATCAAAATAACATTCATATAAACAATATTCATTATTTAATAAAATATATTTTTTTTTATCATTATCAACTTCTAATTCTAAATTATTTATGTTCGATAATTCATTACTTTTTTTTTTATCCATTTCTTTTTTTAAATTTTCAATATTATGTTTTGAAATTAATATATCTATTTTATCATCTTCAATATATATTTTTTTTTCTTTTAAATATTGTTCTGTTTCATATGTAAACCAATTATTTGTACAATTAAAAAATTGTTTTTTATTAGTAAAATATTCTCCTTGTAAATTACATTCTTTTTCTTGATCTTTATCTGATTCTTTTTTTTGATCTTTATCTGTTTTTTTTAATATAATATAAAAAAATATTTTATTATTATAATATGAACATAATAATTGTAATATTTCATGATATAATATTTTTTTTAATTCAACTACCCCACCACTTTCTATTTTATTATTTCTAAAATTTACAATAGGATATTTAAAAACAGGTGCTAAAGTTTTATATGGTATATATTTAAATATAAAAAATACATAATATTGTTCTCTACTTTTATGAGGTCTACTATGAGACATATCATTTTCTTTAATTTCTTTATTAGTATAATTATTTTTAAATTTTAATATCCAAAAGCCTAAATATTTATATTCCTCATTAAAATATATTTTAAAAATATAATTAAATAAAGTTGTTATATTTCTTTTTAATTCTAAAATATCTGTATTTAATAATTTTAATAATTTTAATAATAATTTTAATAATATATCTAAATCACTATATTTTTTATGAATTAACATATTTATTAATTTATTAATATTATTTAGATTTTCAATATTAATTTTATCAATTTCATTAATTTTATTAATTTCTAATTTTACATTATATTCATTAGAAATATCTATTGATCTTACATCTATTTTTTTATTATCTTTTACTAATAATAATAATTTATTTAAGACTTCTTTATCAAAAATCGGTTTTAATTTTTTATCAATAAATTTTAAAAATGTTCTTTCATAAATATTATCATAAAATAATGTTCTTGGGTCCATATCTAAAATAATTCTAATTGGAAATATCATATCATGATGTGTTGCAATACAATTAATAGTTGCTTTATTAATCATCATATTATATCCCGAATAACCTAAATTAGCACTATTATAAATATAAGAATCTTTTGATATTTTAGGATTAAATTTTAATTTATTTGCTAAAGTCCCATCACTAAGTAAATATTGTCTTTTGTCTTTTTCAATTAATTCATCTTGTAATAATACTTTAGAATCATCTGGTGGTATATAATTATCTGGTGGTTTATAAATAGTAGGATGTTCATATAAATTTTTACAACTTCTGTCTTTTTGAAGATTTAATTCATCTTTTCTAAATTTATTTTTTTTATCTATATTTTCATTAATTTGTTTATTATCATCATTTTCATTTTCATCAAGTTTTTTAATTATATAACTTTTAGAATTTAATATTTTTTTTGATGCTAATGTAAAATTATTTACATATTCTTCTGATAAATAATCACTTAAACCTCTATGTCTGCCTTTTTTATATTTATTTAATGATAACCATTCAGTTTCTCCTTCTCTTGCTTTTCTTATACTTTCTTCTTTTCTTTTCTTTTTCTTTTATTTGCTTAATAAGTTCTTTTTCTCTTTCTCTTTCTCTTTCTATTTCTTCTAATCTTTCTCTTTCTTGTACTTCTTTTATTATATTATTTAAATATTCTTCTATTTTTTTTTCATTTTCTATTAGTTTTGTTTCTTCTTCTTCTAATCTTTCTCTTTCTCTTTCTTCTCTTTCTCTTTGTTCTTGTACTTCTTGTGTTCGTGCTTGTATTCGTGCTTGTGCTCGTGCTCGTGTTCGTGCATCTAGTCCTTGTAAAAAAAATGTTTTTTCTTCTTCTCTATCTATTTTAAATTCTTCATTTTTATTTCTATTTATTTCATCAGTAAAATAACTTGTATCTATTAAATTTTGTATTTCACTTATTTCTTTATCTGTTATTTCTTCTTTTTTATATGGTATAAACTTAAATGATTCTATATCTTTATAATATTCTCCCTCTTTATAATATTCTCCCTCTTTACAATATTCTAATAAATGTTTAATAATAATATTATCTTCTATAAAATTAACATCTTGATCATCATATATAGGTAATTCATGTATATAATTAATTTCAATATTAGATAATTTAGGATTTTTATTATTTTTAACAAAATTTATATGTCTTTCTCTTTTATTTAATACATTAACAAATTTTATATGTTCTCCTCTTTTATTTAATACAATTTTAATAATATGTCCATGTAAACCATATAATCCAAATGGTTTATAATAATTATTATTATATATACTTCTATTATTTATATATCCACCGTTTTGATTTTTTAATTTTAAATATTTATATTTGTATTTTTTAGCTTTATGTTCATAAATATCATTCATTTAATATATATATATATATATATTAAATAAATTATTAATAATATCTAATTCTATTAGTAGTATTTTTATCAGTATTTAATTTATTTAAATAATTATCAGAAAGAAAGTCTTTATTAATAGGTAAATAACTTATAAGACCTTTATTATATAAATATTCATATGGTCTCAATATAAAATAATTAATATTCCAAGGATTTTCTTTAATGTCTTCAATTCCAAAATTTAAGAAATATCTATGTATACATTCATTAAGTTCATTAATTAAATAAAAATAATTTTCATGAATAAAAAGATAAAAATCTAATATATATAAACATTTATTTATATTTTTATTCAAAATTTTATTCAAGTATGTTTTTTCTTTAAAAAATAAAATTTCTTCAGACTTTACAAGACTTAATTCATCAATTCTATAATAGGGTAGTAATATTCGAATACCAATAATATTATAATATTTTTGGGTATATTTTTTATTTTGTCTAATACTATAAATATAATTTATTAATTCTTCAGGATAAAATTGAAAATAACCAGAATGTAAATTCATACTATGTATTTCTGGATTATTAAAATCAGTATCATTTTTATTATAATCCATATTATCTAAATTTTTTACAGTAATCTTTTCATATGATAAATAATTATCATGTATAATCACTTCATCAATATTAAAAGCTTTAGATAAATATGAAATAAATATAATTAATTCTTCATGATCAAAATAATTTTCTGAACCAAGAGATTTAAAAATATAATTAACACTGATAATATCTTTAATTTCAATAAATAATTGAATTATAGCAGAATTATCATCTTGAATAATAATATAAAATTCATCTTCAGTTTTTGTATTATCTTTTTGTAAAAAAAAATATTTATTATAAACAATACTTGTATCTAATTTATAAAATTGAAATAAATAATTAGTTTTTCCAATATTTGAATTGAAATAATATTTATTATTTATTTTACAAATACATTCTTCCATAAAATATAAACCTTTTTGTTTAAAATTTATACCTTCTAATTTTAATTTTAAAAAATTTATATAAGGAATTGTTTGATCTGGTAATAAATAAGAATCAAAAGAAATTAATTCACTACTTGGTTTAATATATTCAAATTCATATTTTTTATTTATTTTTTTAGCAGCTAAATTATTTGTATGATAATATTCAAAATCATTATCAATACCTATTAATTTTAATTTTCCAGGTGCTAATAAAATTTCTTGTTCTTGAGGGAATAAAGAATATGATTCAACACATAATCCAATTCCTTCTACATTAGGAGGAATTTTAATTTTTATTAAAACATATCCAAATACATTATTTTTTGAATCATAAAAAGGATTTCTAGTAGTACTAATAAAACTAGATTCATAATATATGTCTCCAATATTTAAATTTATTAAAAAATCATCATTATCTATAAATCTATACATATAATATTCTTTTTCAAATTTAGGGGCTTTTCTAATAATACTCCAAAAATTATTTAATTCTTTTTCAAGTGTTATATCTTTTGTACTTATATTTCTTAAATAACTATTTAAATAAAAAGATCCTAATAATGTATATAATTGAATAAAATTCTTAGCACCATAATTTTCTTTAATATATATAAAATGTAACATTAAAGTATTTGAATCAATATCATTTTTACTAACTATATCGCAAATATAATTATCATCATTATCATTATCATTATTATCAATATTTAATTTCATATTTAATGATAATTTTTTTAATTCTGTTTTTGTAAAATATGGTTTAATATTTGGATTTATATTTTTAAAAAATGGCAAGTATGAAGGTCTAAAACAAGTTGTAATATCTTTTGTTTGTGGATTATTTTCATAATATATTTTATAGAATGTTTCTTTTAAAGTTGGTAAATCAAAACAATTTAAAAATTTAATATTTTTATTTAATGTTTCTAAAAAATCATTAATAAATTTATTTTTTGTTTTCTTTTTTGTATAATCATTAATAGTATTTTTTATATATTTAACAATAAATTGATCAGGTAATCTATAATTATATTCCATAATTCTAAAAAATATATTTTCAGGATTTATAATATATAAATTTTTTGTATAAATATCAAATAAAGGAATATATTTTGTTATTTTAGCTATTTTTACTTTTACTTCTTTTAAATATTCTTTTGGATTTTTTACATATTTTTTTAATTCTTCTTCATTTGGTAATACTGCTAAATTTAAATATAATTCATCTAAAACATTATCTTCTTTAATATTTTTAATTTCTCCGTTTATATATTTTAAATAATATTGCATTTAATAATATTTAAAATATCTGAGAATTTATTTATTAATTTATTTATTTATTTTTTTTCAAATATAAATATAATTCAAATAGAGAATCTTTTATATAGGAAATTATTATATAAAACTTTTCGAGAAGTTCTGGATTATTTATATTACTTTTATCTTTTAGAGTGTTAATAATTACATCGCTATTTGTTACAGAAAAATTTTTATTTATTAAATAATCTAATATTGGTTTTATATTTTTATAAATAAATTCTACATATGTGTTAACTAATGATATATCACGTACTATAATTAATTCATATAATTTTTCTATTTCTTTATTACTATAAAAACATAGTACTGAAAATTTTGGTTCTTGATTAAAAGATATTGAAGCTGTATTATTAATCATAGTTGTTTTAAATTCATAAGATTTAGCATCATATTTATAATATTGTAATAATTGATCATAATATAAATAAAATAGAAAATCAGATTTTATATTTTCATTTTCTATATAATTTTTCGCAGAATCTAAATTTAAAAAAACTATTCTTTTATTATTATCTTTATTAATTAAAAAAGAATCATCTCCTATTATTAAACTCATTATATAATAATATAATAGAAAAAAAATAAATTATTTTTTTATAAACTATATAAAAAATATTTACTTATATTAAATATAAAAATATTTTAAATTTACTAAAAAACGTTTAGGTAAATTGATTTTTATAAAAGTAAAAAAAACTATATAAAAAGTCTTTACTTATATTAACTTATATGGAGACAATAAATAAAAATAATAAATATGTATCCGATTTTAATTATTTTATTAATAATTACAAAGTTGTTAAAAAGTTAGGTGAGAAGAATATTATAACACATACTTCTATAATAGGAGGTTCTTATAATATTCCAGAAAATAAAAAAAATGATTTTTTTAGATTATATAAGAAAGCAATTAAATCAGGTGCTGTATTACATATAACAGAACAACATATAACTCAATCACCTATTATAGTAGATATTGATATTAAATATAAAGTATTAAAAGATACACCCAAAAAAAGATTATATACAGATGATCATACAACTAAAATTATAGAAATTTATAATAAATATATTATAGAATATTTAAATATTAATAATGATGAACAATTAAATGCTTATGTTATGGAAAAAGAAAAACCTACACTAGTAACAGAAGAAGGTGAATATAATATATATAAAGATGGAATACATATAATTTATCCTAATTTATGTACAAATCCAAAATTACAGCATATATTGAGAGCAAGTATTCTTTCTAATTTAACAGATAATAATATATTTTCTGACATAAATCCAATAAATAGTCTTGATGATATATTAGATAAAGCAGTTATTGAAAAGGCAGGATGGTTATTATATGGTTCATGTAAACCAAATTATAAACCATATGTTGTAACAAAAGTATATAATAAAGATTTAGAAGTTATTGATTTTGATGATGATGATTTAATCCAAGAATTAAGTATTCAGAGATATAATAGTGATGAAATAACAAATTTGAATAATAATTGGGATAATAATAAAATTGATGACTTATATAATAAAATTTATGGAAAAAATATTAAAAAAGGTATTAAAGGGACAGAATATGATATAAAAATAGCTAATGATTTAGTATCATTATTATCTTTTAAAAGAGCCGATGATTATAATACTTGGATTGAATTAGGTTTTTGTTTACATAATATAGACGAATCGCTTTTAGATTTATGGATTGAATTTAGTAAAAAAAATCATAAATATAAAGATGGAGAATGTGAAAAACACTGGAATAATTTTAATAATGATGGATTAACTATTAAATCTCTTCATAGATGGGCAAAAATAGATAGTCCAGAACAATATAATGAATTTATGATTAGGGAATTAAACGATGTATTAAAAAAAAGTACATCTGGAACTAGTTATGATGTTGCTAAAGCATTTTTTGAAATGTATAAATATCAATTTGTCGTATCATCAATATCTCATAAATCATGGTATTATTTTGATAATACTAAATGGTGTTCAATGGACGGAGCATATAGAATTATTAATGAATTAAATGAAAATATGGTAAATCAATATTTAATGATGGCAATGAGATATTCAAATTTAGTAGTAAATGCTGATGGAGATAATAAAGAAAAATATTTAAAAATACAATCTGAATGTCTTAAAGTATCTTTAAAAATAAGATCTGCTAGTTTTAAAGAGTCTGTTATTAAAGAATTATTATCATTATACTATGATCCAACATTTATTAATAAATTAGATGAAGGAAGAAGTTTGATATGTTTTAATAATGGTGTATTAGATATATCTACAATGACATTTAGAGAAGGAAGACCTGAAGATTACATAAGTTTATGTACTAATATATCATATGAACCATATGATAAATCTAATAAATTAATACAAGATGTAGAAAATTTTATGGTTGAAATACAACCACAAGCAGATATAAGAGAATATATTATTAGATTTATGAGTTCATGTATAGCTGGACAATCTCCAGATGAAAAAATTCATATTTGGACTGGTTCAGGAGGTAATGGTAAATCTGTTCTTGTTACATTAATGCAATCTTGTTTAGGTGATTATGCAACAACTTTATCAATTGCACTTCTTACACAAAAAAGAGCAGCTTCTAATGCTGCTACTCCAGAACTTGCTGATACTAAAGGAAAACGCTTTGCAGTTTTTCAAGAACCTGATAATAATGACCATATTCATGTAGGTCATATGAAAGAATTAACAGGTAATGATAAAATTAAAGCAAGAAAATTATTTAAAGAACCTATTGAATTTATTCCGCAATTCAAACCTGTTTTAACATGTAATAAATTACCTACCATACCTTCATCAGATGGTGGGACATGGCGAAGAATTCGTGTTACACCTTTTGAAATGAAATTTGTTGAAAATCCTGTTGAAGATTATGAAAGAAAAATAAATAAAAATTTAAAAGAAATATTACCATTATGGAAAGAAGCATTTATGAGCATTCTTGTTGAAGGATATAAAAGATATAAGAAAGAAGGATTAATAGAACCGGAAACAGTATTAGAATACACTAAACAATATGAAAAACAAAGTGATTCATTATATGAATTTATATTTGGTATGATAGGAAAAGCTGATCCAGAAGAATCATTTAATTTAAGTGAATTATATCGTGATTTTACTTCTTGGTATAAATTAAATCACAGTGATAAATGTACATATAGTAAAAATGATATTAAATACGAAATAGAAGAAAAAATAAAGAAGAAATTTTCAAAAGATATTATGAAAGGATATAAATTAATTTCATCTGTATCAGGTGATGGTAGTTTGATTAAAAGAAATTCAAGTGATCTTGATTGTGATTATGAATAATTTGTTTAATTTTTTTATTATTTATAAATATTTATATTAATATATAAATATTTATATTTTTAATTTGATGATACAATAGTAGTAATATTTGCTGATGGTAGTACTTTATTATCTAAAGTATCATAATATACAGAACATACATTATTTTTATCGCAGAAAATAATAGAGCCACCAAAATAAATATATTTTTCTTCTTTTTCTTTACCGTTTGTCTGAGTATTGTATAATTTCATAATTATTTGAAACATATTTGTGATCATATTTTATATATGATTTTTATTTTTATATAATTTATTTTTTAATATTATATTAAGATGACTGATATTTATAAACAAAAAGCTAGAAAATACAAAAATAAATATCTTAAATTAAAACAAGAATATATTGCTAAAGGTGGTGTTGTTTTTAAAAGAATTAGTGGTTGTACTATAATACCTCCTCCTAAATTCAGTGATGAAACGCTTGCCAAATTACAAATATCAAGAAATTATCCACTTACTTCAACAAGTTATTCTAAAAGTCAAATTAATTCTTTTTGTAATCCTAATAATTTTGGAAGATTATTAAGTTACAATGATTATCAAAAAGAATTAGGAAATTTTAAAAGTTTAAATCCAGCTCCTAATTTTTTTTTCGATCCTGTGATGGAAGAATATGTAAAAATAAAATACGCATGTTTAATTGAAAAAGAAAAAAGTTTTAAATCAACATTATATAATAGTCTTAATCAATTATTTCCAGAATGCTCGCTAATTGGATCAGCAATTATACCATCAATTAAATCAGTTGATAGTTATGGATATATAATAAGTAGTATAAGCAAATCATTAAATCAATTATATATAAAAAGTCAATTTAGTAATAAAATTCTTCCAAATAGTTTTAAAATAAGACATGCTATTATTTTACTTGAACAATTAATAGGCGCTATAGAATACTTTTTTATACCATTAAATAGAAGTGGATATATTCTCGAAGACTGGAATGTGAATATAAACTGGAGAGATAAAAATCTCTGGTATAATTATGATATTGACTATTATGAAAATATATACTGGGATGAAAAACATCATAAAATATATTTTAATATCTTAAAAATAAAGAGAGTTTATCCTACAGATTTTAAAATATATAATGATGTTAAAGGTATAATTTATTATATTTATAAATTTTATACATTAATTTTACAAAAAATTATTCCATTTAACAAACTATTTGAGACACTATTAAATTATTTAATTAATAATAAAAATGTTACAAGTGAAGAATTAATAATAGAAATAAAAAAAATTATATCATCAATGAAAATTTGGTTATCTAATAAAGAAAATGCAGATATGAATTTTGCTTTTCAACAGGTACAACTACTAAATCCACAAAATCCATGAAATCCATGAAAGTTACAAAAGTTACAAAAGTTATATGAATTACCAGATTCAGATCATAATTATAAAAAATAATATTAATATTATAAATAATATTAATATATATATATAATATAAATATAAAATTATGTTTCCTTATCCTATGAATAATCAACTTTCTATGCATAATTCTCCTATGCAGCCTACGTATAATCAGCCTATACAGTCTATGAATCAGGGATTTCATATGCATCAGCCTATACAGTCTATGAATCAGGGATTTCATATGCATCCGTTACCTATGATTACGCAACGGCCACCACCACCAACTATATATGCACATGCTCCTGCACATCCTCCACCTACATTGTTACCAATTTCACATTCAAATTCAAATTCACATTCAAATTCACATTCAAATTCAAATTCACATGATGCAGTACAATTAGCAAGAATGCAAGGAGTAGAAGATGGTAAAAAAGCAGCTAAGGAAAAAAAGTGGAAAAAAGCATATGATGAACAAAAAGCTGCCAAGAGACAAGGACAAAATTTTGATCCATTATACGATTCCCATCACGATTACGAACAACATCATACCCCAAACCATCAACAAGCAAACGCACCAACGCTAATAGCATCAGCCACAGCAAGTACAGGTACAAGTACAGAAACAGAAAAAGGGAAAAATAAGCATAAAGGTATTTTTATTTGTAAAAAAACTTCGTTGGTAACACTAAAAAATAAATGGAAAAGAGGTTTAATATATCTTTTAATATTTATATGCATGGTAGCACATATGGCAATATTAAGACAATCACTAGATAAAATAAATCTATCGCAAAATCAAGAAGATATTAAAAATAAAATTATAGGGGTATTTATAGTAGCAATAATAATATGTATTGCAATGTTAGGTGTTTTTTATTATTGTATTCGATATATTACTTTGTCTTTCTTAATTTTAACATTAGGATTATTAGCAACTGCTATTACTAATATAATATTTTTAATTCAATTAGAGTATAATTAGTGAACTTATAAATTATATAATATTTATAAATTTTTTTATTAAATATATTATATATATATATATTATGGAACATTTAAATACTATTATACAAAATATAGATAATGTACCTTGTGATAACTCAAATGCATATCATAAATATCAAGATGATTTAATATATCATCTAAATAATGTTCCAGGTTTTGATATGCGTCATATTAATAATATATTGTTAAATCAAAATGATAAATATAAAAATAGATGCTATCTTGGTAGGGATATCATATTTATTCAACCACAACCACAACCACAACCACATACACAACAACCACATACACAACCACATACACAACCACATACACAACCACATACACAACCACATACACAACCACATACACAACCACATACACAACCACATACACAACAACCACATACACAACCACATACACAACCACAACCACAACCACAAACACCAGAAATAGAATTAGCACAAGTACATATACCGGGTGGTGGTTGGTGTTGGATGGAATTTACGTCTTCAACACTTTTAAAATTTATTTTAATATCTACATTTATTATATGTATAATAATAAATGCAATGACTATTTGGTATATAGGACAACAAACAGAAGAAAAAAAAGAAGAAAAAAAAGAAATTTTTTTAGGTATGAATATTTGTGGATATTTGGGAATAATTTTAGTGTTTATTACAATACTATCATTTTTTTGGTGTTTTCATAAACATAAATATAGTTATATAACAGTTTTTTTCTATTGTTCAGTAGTATTATTTAATATTATAAATCTTATTCTTTTATTATCTTATTTATAATATTTTTAATATTAAATATATTATATTATGTATCCAAATACTTTAGGACATCAAAAACGATTACATCCATCACATCCATCACATCCATCACAATTTCCACCACAAAGATCATTACAAATTTCACAATTACCACCACAAATACCATTAACACATAATTCATTACCACCAATACTACTACCACCACCACATTTTTCACAATTTCAACCACCAATACAAAGTCCACCACCACATTTTTCACAATATTCACAACCACAACCACTAAAATTAGCACCTGTACCAACACCTGTATTAGCACCAACACCTGTATTAGCACCAACACCAGCACCAGCACCAGCACCAATACAAGAACTAGCACCTGCACCAGCACCAATACAAGAACTAGCACTTGCACCTGCACCAGTATCAGAAACAGACAATCAATGGTGTAATTATAATGTAACAAATATATCATGGTTTTTAACAGGTATCTTAATAGTGTTATCATTCATATGTTTAGTAATCAATATATGTAGTATATGGTATATGAATGCAATATCAGAAGAAAAAAAAAAAGAAGAAAATGATTTTATTATTCGTATGAATAAAGGTAGTGCTAGTGCTGGAATAAGTTTATTTTTAATAATAATATTTTTATTATCATGGTGTCAAAAATTTAATTTTTATATAAGATTTTTCTTATTATGGCAATTTATTAATGGTTTATTTAATTTTATTCTTCTTTTAATTATAGTATTTTAAAAATATATTATAATATAATATTATAATATTATATTATATTATGTATCAAGAAAAAATAGAACCAACAAATACAGAAGCCAATTCACTACAAAATCTACTATCAAGACCAGTATCAGCACCAACAGAACAACTAGCACCAGTATCAGCACCAGCACCAGTATCAGCATCAGTAAAACAACTAGCATCAGAAATAAAACCAACAGAAACAGAACTAAGAACAATAGCAACAATAACAATAAAAAGTAGAAGTTATTGTGAGTTTTATTTTAAAAATTTTGTAAGAATAGTAGCTATGATATATATAGTAATATATATAATGTTCTGTTATAATTGTAGTAAATTATCAGAAAAGAAACAAAAAGAAAAATATACTACAATTGTACTTACATATATTTTTTCAGCTATTGGAATATTGCTATCAATTATTTTAATAGGTATAATTTATAATTGTAATTCTCAAAATAATGGATGGATGGACTTGATATGTATATCAAATATAATATGTTTAATTATAACTTCTACTACGTATTTAATTTCAGAAACATAAATTTTATTTGCAAATAGTTTTAAAATTGTATAAATAAAGATTTATCTTGTTAAAAAAAAAAAATTACAAATTTATAATATATATTATATATTATATATTTGATATAAATGAATTATGATAATGTAATTGTATGCAATCCACAACATTACGAATTATTACAAAATCAAATAATGAATGATATGATTTTGTAATAATATTCCATCTTATGATATAACAAATGAATTAAGAAGAATACATTTATTATATTTAAAAAAATGTTTTTCCAATTACAATCAGTATCCCGATTCCAATTTTTTATTTGAAAAAGCACAACCACAACCACAACCACAACCACAACCACAACCACAACCACAACCACAACCACAACCACAATCACAACCACAATCACTACTACAATCTACATCATCAGTACCAATGCTAATAGCACCAACACAAACAGTGGCATAAATATCTGAACCACCTTGTGGAAACAGTTTTTTAATGGTAAAAATTTCTGAAAAAACATTTAAACAAAATGTTTTTTTATTAATGTGTATAAGTGTATGTTTAATAATACATGGAATTAGTATATGGCAGTATAAACTAAAAATAGAAGAAGGTGATTTATCAAAACATGAAAGAAGTATTACAGATGGAATGATAACAGTTTCAATATTGGGGATATTTTTAATTCTTGGAATAATTTTTTCAATGATAATGTGTAATAAAATGGTATCTAGAACTGTAGAAATTATATTTATATTTTTATTAATAGTTACTTTTATTAATTTAATTTGTATTTTTATTATAGTTTCATAATAATATATAATATATATTATATTAAATGTTTTATCATCAAATATATCCATATCCACATCCACATCAAATTTTACAAGCACAACCACAAGCACATCCACATCAAATTTTACAAGCACATCCACATCCAGCACATTCACATCCAGCACATTCACATCAACCACATCAAGATCCACATAATGATCCTGATCCACCTAAAAAAGAAAAATATGTATCTGATGAAGAAAAAGCATCTTTAAAAAGACAACCACTTATAATATTATTGTTTTATTTATTATTTATACCATGTATATCAGCTACTATATGGCATGGTAATAATTTATTAAAGGAAAATGATTTAAAATATAAAGAAAAAGGACAAAAAATTATAATTGTTGGATCAATCGGATTATTTTTATTATTAGTTGAAATAATAGTTATGATTATGAAACCTAAATATCAAATGCTAATATTTGGTTGTATATGTTTGATAATCATAACTATTATTTCAATAGTAGTAATTCCAGCATACTAAAATTATTTTATAAGATTGAAAAATAATATATTATTTTTTTTGTTTATTATGTACATTTATTAGTACTTTAGTAACGCAGTAACGCAGTAATGCAGTTTCGCAGTATAATAATACATGGAATTAGTATATGGTAGTATAAACTAAAACAAGAAAGTGATTTATCAAAAGATAAAAAAATATTACAGATGCAATGATAACAGTTTTAATATTATATATTTTTTTAAATATATAATAATATATCATCATATATTATCATATATCAAATGTATGATTGTAATAATGTTAATTCACTAGTACAACAAGAAATGCACAAACTTATACGAGAAGGACATAAAGGTAAAGACCTTGAAGATTTATTAAAAATTTTTTACAATAAACATAGTTGTAAGCAACCACATTCACATTCACAAGCACATTCACATCAATCACATTCACATCAACCACATTCACATCAAGCACATCAATCACATTCACAACACCCAGATCCACAACACCCAGATCCACAACACCCAGATCCACATAAAGATCCACCTAAAGTTACAGAACCAGTGATAGAAAATTCAAATGATATAGATAAACCGGTTAGGTTAGTGATGATGAATATTATTTTTTGGTTATTTCTCCGTTACAAAAAACTTGATATTTCTTTATAATCAAAGAAATATTCAATTATCCAATAATTCTCTATTACAATAACATACTACAAAAATATATTACTGGTAAATCACTATTGAAGATAATACAAGTTTATAGAGACGTGTAACTCGCCTTATTTA
>Ga0194055_10000507_pt1 | contig 31478 bp, 29 predicted proteins | sample SepL449m_MetaG_FD_155482 | JGI IMG/M metagenome (GOLD analysis project Ga0194055, IMG submission 155482) | Anoxic zone freshwater microbial communities from boreal shield lake in IISD Experimental Lakes Area, Ontario, Canada - Sep2016-L442-9m | ecosystem: Environmental > Aquatic > Freshwater >... | reverse complement strand
CCGGTGTTCTCCGCACTGGGGATGACGGAGTCGGTTCGCGCCGGTCTGAGCCCGTTGCGGCCCTGGCGCGAGGCATTGGAATCGGCGCTGGCCCCCGCCTGACTCGCTGGCCTGACTCGCCGCCTCTTCGGCGACGGGGCGGCGACGGGACGATAACCTCATCGACGTGAACGGTGAACCGGTGCTGGCGGTCGTCACCGTCAGCTACTCCTCCGGTTCCCACCTCGATCGCTTCCTGTCCTCGCTGACCGTGGCGACCGACCGGCCCCTTCAGGTGGTGATCGCCGACAACGGCTCCACCGACGGCGCACCGGAGGAAGCCGTGGAGCGCTATCCGGGCACCCGGCTGCTGCGGACCGGCGGCAATCTGGGTTACGGCACCGCCGTCAACCGCGCGGCGGCCACCCTGCCGGCCGACGACGAGTTCCTGCTGATCGCCAACCCCGACGTGGTGTGGGCCCCCGCCAGCATCGACGCCCTGCTGGAAGCGGCGCAGCGGTGGCCCCAGGCGGGCAGCCTCGGCCCGCTGATCCGCGATCCGGACGGAGACGTCTACCCGTCCGCGCGGCACCTGCCCAGCCTGGTCCGCGGCGGGATGCACGCGGTCGTCGGGTTCGTCTGGAAGGGCAACCCGTGGACGAGGTCGTATCGCCAGCAGTACCTCGAGCCCAGCGAACGGCCGGTCGGGTGGCTGTCGGGGTCATGCCTTCTGGTGCGCCGCAAGGCTTTTGACGCCATCGGCGGGTTCGACGAGCGCTACTTCATGTACATGGAGGACGTCGACCTCGGCGACCGGCTCAGCCGGGCCGGCTGGCTCAACGTCTACGTGCCGGCCGCGGAGATCCTGCACGCCAAGGGGCATTCCACCGGCCGGGATCCGGCCCGCAACCTGCGCGCACACCACGACAGCACCTACATCTACCTCTCGGATCGCCACGTCGGTTGGTGGCAGGCGCCATTGCGGTGGACGATGAAGGGCGCCCTGCGGGTCCGGGCGCGCGCGGCGGTGCGGAAATCGCACCGGGAGCTGGAAGCGGGAGGGACGCGATGAGCATCACCACGGGTCAGGACAAGCCGGTCGACCCGAGTCGGGTGGACGCCGTCATTCTGGTCGGCGGCAAGGGAACCCGGCTGCGGCCGCTTACCCTCTCGGCACCCAAGCCGATGCTGCCGACCGCGGGTGTGCCCTTCCTGACCCATCTGCTCTCGCGGATCGCGGCGACCGGCATCGAGCACGTCGTGCTGGGCACCTCCTACAAGGCGGAGACCTTCGAGGAGGAGTTCGGCGACGGGTCCAAGCTCGGATTGCAGATCGACTACGTCGTCGAGAAAGATCCGCTCGGGACCGGCGGCGGCATCGCCAACGTCACGCCCAAACTGCGCAACGACACCGTGATGGTGTTCAACGGCGACGTGCTGTCCGGGGCGGATCTCAACGCCATGCTGGCCAGCCATCAGGAGCGCGACGCCGATGTGACCCTGCATCTGGTCCGGGTCAGCGACCCGCGGGCCTTCGGATCGGTGCCCACCGACGCCGACGGCAATGTGCTGGCATTCCTGGAGAAGACCGAGGATCCGCCGACCGACCAGATCAACGCCGGCACCTACATCTTCCGCCGCAGCATCATCGATCGGATCCCCCGGGGCCGGGAGGTGTCGGTCGAGCGCGAGGTGTTCCCCACGCTGCTCGCCGGCGGCGCCAAGGTGTGCGGCTACGTGGACATGTCCTACTGGCGCGATATGGGCACCCCGGAGGATTTCGTCCGCGGTTCGGCCGATCTGGTTCGCGGCATCGCGCCGTCGCCGGCGCTGGACGGCCATCGGGGCGAGAGCCTGGTGCACGACGGCGCGTCGGTGGCCCCCGGCGCCCTGCTGTACGGCGGCACCGTGGTGGGCCGCGGTGCCGAGATCGGCGCCGGGGTGCGGTTGGACGGTGCGGTGATCTTCGATGGCGCGCTGATCGAACCCGGGGCGGTGGTGGAGCGTTCCATCGTCGGGTTCGGCGCCCGGATCGGCCCGCGAGCCCTCATCCGCGACGGCGTGATCGGCGACGGCGCCGACATCGGCGCCCGCTGTGAACTGCTGCGCGGGGCCCGGGTGTGGCCCGGGGTACTCATCCCCGACTGCGGGATCCGCTACTCAAGCGATATCTGACGGCTGCGCCGTCCGCCGTGATCGTCAGGCAGGGTGGCGTAGTTCGTGCTCTACGGCGCGGCGAATCCAGGACGACACTGAGCGATCCTCGGCGGCCGCGGCGGTGCGGACCTGTTCGAGGAGATCGGCGGGGAATCGGACCGGCACGGTGGCGGTGAGGCGTCGGCGGGCAGGCCCGTGCGGCTGTTGGTTTTCGGTGCGGGCGTAGAACGCGTATTCCTCGTCGGGTGTCATCGGGTTATTCATCGGTCTCTCCGGTATTGGTCGGCAAGTTGTTTGGATGCTTGGTAACAGCCGATCGGGCGACATCGTGAGGGATGGCCGTCGCGAGCCGGCGCTAACGGCACCATCAGGACTGTTCCGGCGACCTCGGCCACCATCAGCCAGTGGGCCGGTGGTTGAGCCGGGTAGAACAGCGGGTCGGCGGACCAGGCCTCGCGGATGTCGTCGATGCCGCGGTAAGGGTGTTTGAACAGGTGTGCGGATTGCGTGTCGATTTCAAAGGGTCGGTGTCGTCGAGCAGTTCTAGGTCGAACAGCCCTGTCATCGGCGAATTGTATTACAAACGAATGCGAACGACTGCGGGGATTCGGCCCGCTGTCTCACTTGTGCAGAACCGAGACACGCCGCTTCGGCTGCGCCTGGTGCGCCGATCTCACCACGCGGTGGTAGCCACGTGCCCCCGCCGCCGGCCACCCGGGCGTCTAACCACCCTGGCGTCCAGGTGGTGCGGTACGAAGTTTCAGATCGCCCGCCGCCGGGCGACGCCGATCAGCCGGGTCAGCCCGGCGTCGACGCCGGGCGGCAGCGCGTCGATCGGCCACCAGCGCAGGTCGTCGGACTCCGCACTGATCACCGGCTGCGCCCCGGCCGGCGCGTGCGCGATGAATTGCAGGTCCAGATGACGCGTTGGGACGCCCAGCGAGCAGGTCACCGGGTGGACGTGGATCGCGGCCAGCACCGGGTCTATCCGCAGGCCGTCGATGCCGGATTCCTCGGTCGCCTCCCGCCGGGCGGCGGCGACGATGCCGGTGTCTTCGGCTTCGCAGTGCCCACCCAACTGCACCCATCGACCCAACCGGGGGTGCAGGGTCAGCAGCACCGCACCGGCGGTGTGGTCGAGCACCAGCGCCGAGGCGGTGATGTGGCCGGGAACGCAGGATCGCTGGCAGCTGTCGGGGCGCGCATCGAGGAACGCCATCACCGCGTACCGCAGCGAATCCTGTTCGGGCACAGACGGTTCCCAGGTCTGAAGCAGGTCGAGCGCCGAACGGCGCACCGGCTCGGTCACCGTCGCACCAGCCGGTCGGCCGGGGGCGCCGGGTCCCGCGGCTGCGGCGGGTCATCGGGGTATCCGATGGCCACCGCGCCCAGGGGTTCCCAGTCCGCCGGCAGGTCCAGGACGCTGCGCACCACGTCCGGGGCGAAGATCGTCGAGCCGATCCAGCAGCTGCCGACGCCGCGGACGGCCAGTGCCACCAGTAGGGCCTGCACCGCGGCGCCGACCGCGACGGTGAACATGGTGTGCTCGGCGGCGGTGCGGTGTGCGTCGGGGTAGCTGTGCGCGCCGTCGGGAACCATGAACGGGATCACGACTTCCGCTGCGTCATAAAGGATTTGGCCCTTGGCCACCCGGCGCTCGATCGAGTCGGCACTGACCCCGTCGCGGGCGAGATCGGCCCGCCAGGTCGCCGCCATGGTGTCCAGCAGCCGGCGGCGCAGATCGGGGTCGGACAGCCACACGAACCGGGCGGGCCGGGTGTGGTGCGGCGCCGGTGCGGTCAGCGCCTCGGCGACGGCGTCTTCGACGATCTGCGGGTCCACCGGTTGGTCGGAGAACCGGCGCACCGATCGGCGCAGCAGTTGGGCCTGACGGCGGCCGAGGTCGATCGCTTCCTCGGTACCCAGCCAGAACAGGTCGTCGGCCCCGCCGCGCAGCAGCTTGGCCGCGGTCGAGCCGTCGTCGGGCATGGTCATGCCCCGCACGACGGCCACCGGAACCCCGGTGAGCTTGCCCTTCACCAGGTCGGCCGCCGCGGCCACCTCGTCGGCCACCGCCACCTCGGTCACCAGCAGTTCGTTGCCATGGCTGTCGTATGCCCCGGCATAGCTGTGCAGCACCGGGATCCCGGCGGATCCGATGGCCGCGTCGATCTGTCCGTTGCGCCAGGCCCGGCCCATCGTGTCGGTGACGACGACGGCGACGTCAACGCCGAGACGCCCGCGCAGGGCGCTGCGCAGGGCGGCCGCGCTGGCGTCGGGATCTTCGGGCAGCAGCGCCAATTCCGTTGTGCCGATGTTGGATCCGTCGACCCCGGCCGCGGCCTGCACCAGCCCCTGCCGGTTCTCGGTGATCAGCGTTCGGCCCTTGCGGGCGAGCACGCGCACGGCCTCGGATTCGATGAGCCTGCGGCGCAGGGCATCCCGCTCTTCCGCGTCGGCGGGGGAGGGGACCACCCGCCCCTCGCACTTGGACATCACCTTGCTGGTGACGACGACGACGTCGCCGTCACGCAACCATGGCGCGGCTCCGGCGATGGCGGCGGCGAGGTCGTCGCCCGGGCGGAACTCGGGAAGCCCCCCGACCGGCAGGATCTCGACGGGCGCGGCCGTTCCGTGCTCGACGGTCACGGGCGCACCCCGGCCAACTCGAGTCCGGCCCGCACCATCTCGGCGGTGGCGTCGGGATCGGTCATCAGCAACGGGATCGCGGCGACGGTGACGCCCGGCACGTCGGCCTCGTCGGTCTCGTGCACCAGCCAGTAGTCGAGCAGGCCGGTGGCCGACCGTGCGCCGTAGTGCCGGCCGACGGCCTGTGAGCTGGTCTGGACGCCGATCACCGAGAGGCACTCATCGGCCATGCCGCGCAACGGTTTCCCGCTGACGATCGGTGAGTATCCGATCACCGGCGCACGGGTGGACCGCAAGGCGCCCCGGATGCCTCCGACGGCCAGCGTGGCCCCGATGCTGACCACCGGGTTCGATGGGGCAATCAGCACCACGTCGGCGCCGGTGATCGCCTCGACCACTCCCGGCCCGGCGGTGGCGGTCTCGGCACCGACGAAAGCGAAACTGTGCGTGGGGATCTGGGCTCGGTAGCGCACCCACCACTCCTGGAAATGGATGGCTTTCCGGTCTCCGGTGTCCGGATCGGTGACGACCACATGCGTTTCGCAGCGGTCGTCGCTGGCGGGCAGCAGCGTCGCGCCGGGGGACCAGCGATGGCACAGCGCCTCGGTCACCTGGGAGAGCGGGTAGCCGGCCCGCAGCATCTGGCTGCGCACCAGATGCGTCGCCAGGTCGCGGTCGCCGAGGCCGAACCAGTCGGGTTGCACGCCGTAGGCGGCGAGTTCGGCTTTGGCATGCCAGGTTTCGTCACGGTGGCCCCAGCCGCGCTCCGGGTCGATCCCGCCGCCCAGGGTGTACATGCAGGTGTCCAGGTCAGGGCAGATGCGCACGCCGAACATCCAGGCGTCGTCGCCGATGTTGACCACCGCGGTCAGCTCGTGTTCGCCGCCGCCGAAGGTGTCGCCGCCGGTGGCGAATTGGCCCAATCCCAGGAGTCGCTGCACGCCCAGCAGGAATCGGGCACCGCCGATTCCGCCGACGAGAACGGTCACTTTCACACCGACCGACACTAGGCGGTTGGGTCCAGCGCAACGCGCGGGCGGGTCACGGTGATGTATCTCGCAAGACACGCCGAGGCTTCGACACGCCGATCCAGGTCACGAAAGTGGTAATGAATCGCGCTGAACCGCTTGACCTGGGTAGCGCGGCAATGTCTAATCACATCAGTGTCATTCCCGGTCCACCAGCCGATTTCGGTGTCGCAGACCGTGATTCGACCAAATGTTCGAATACGTTCGGTGAATATGACATCTCGGATCTCGGCTGGAGAGGCGGACATGACCTACGAGCATTTCCTTGGAGCGCTGGGGACACCAGGCGCCACACTCCCATCGGCGGGCCTTTCCGGAGCAGCGCGTGCGCACCTGGCACTGGTGCCGAATCCGATCGACTTCTCCGGCCTGACGCCGGACGACGACCTGTGGCAGGAGAATGCGCTGTGCGCCCAGACCGATCCGGAGGCCTTCTTCCCGGAGAAGGGCGGTTCGACGCGGGAGGCCAAGCGGATCTGCCAGGGTTGCGAGGTTCGGGACGCCTGCCTGGAATACGCGTTGGCCAACGACGAGCGCTTCGGCATCTGGGGCGGTCTTTCCGAGCGGGAACGCCGTCGCCTCAAGCGCGGCATCATCTGATCAGTCCTCGGCTTCCATGCTGGGGTCGATGACGGAGGGGTCGACGCCCAGGTAGGTGGCCACCTGAGCCACCAGAATCTCGTGCAACAGATCAGTCAAATCATCGGAGTCCTTCGCTCGCCGCTCAATCGGCTTGCGGAACAACACAATTCGGGCCCGCGTGACATCACCGCGGACATCCACCCCGGCTGGGATCAGGCGCGCCAGCGCGATCGGCCCATCGGCCACCACTTCCGGCGGCCACTGCACAGTGTCGGGATCCTTCGGTGTGATCCGCGGGATCTCGTCGACAGCGACATCCAATTCCGTGAGCCGCCGGTGCCAGCGTCGCTCAATCGGTTCGTAGGCCTCCAGCACCGCCATATCGAAACGTTCGGCTCTGCTTCGCCATCCCGGGACGGTCGGCGGCAGCAGCGGGCCGCGCATCTCGCGTCCGCGCCGCGACCCGCCCCCGGGTCCGCCACCACGCCGGGAACTGCGGGTATCGGCCATGGACTGCAGATCGTAACGGTTCAACATCAGCGCACGCCGTGCCGAGCGTGTCCGGCGTCACGCGGTTGAACCGCGCGATAGCCTCACCGGCGTGAATGTTCCCCGTCGATGCAGCCGGCCAGGGTGCGCGCATTACGCGGTGGCAACGCTGACGTATGTCTACGCCGACTCCACCGCCGTCGTGGGGCCGTTGGCAACCGCACGCGAACCGCACTCCTGGGATCTGTGTCTGGGGCACGCCAATCGGATCACCGCGCCGCGCGGATGGGAACTGGTACGCCACGCCGCACCGCTGCCCACCAACCCCGACGACGACGACCTCATCGCCCTCGCCGAGGCCGTCCGCGAGAACGGGGTGTCCGGCGGTGCGCCGGTGCCGGCGTTCACCGATCCGCACTTCGGTGCGCACGCCTCGGCCCCGCGTCCCGGCGACTCCGCCCGCATTGCCCCGACGGCCCAGCGGCCGTCCGGCACCGGCCGGCGGCGGGGACATCTGCGGGTTCTGCCGGATCCGGTCGATTAAGGCGTGTCGTAAACCGACGACCGAATAGGTGTCGCAAACCGACAACCGAAATAGGTGTCGTAAACCGACGACGAGGTTCCAGGGGCGCCCTACCGGATCGCTGCACGGGCTAGGCTGACGGGCTAACGAAGTCCGTCCTCCAGGAGTGTGTATGCCCAGGCCCGCCGCCGACGTGCGCCGCGTCATCAAGGCCTACGACGTGCGTGGTCTGGTCGGCACCGAACTCACCGAGGACTTCGTCCGCGACGTCGGGGCCGCGTTCGCGCGGCTGATGAAAGCCGAGAACGCCGGCGATCGGATCGTGATCGGCTACGACATGCGGGAGAGTTCGCCGGTGCTCTCGGCCGCCTTCGCCGACGGCGTGACGGCACATGGGCTCGACGTGGTGCGGATCGGACTGGCGTCCACCGACGAGTTGTACTTCGCCTCGGGGCTGATGCAATGCCCGGGCGCGATGTTCACCGCGAGTCACAACCCGGCCGCCTACAACGGCATCAAACTCTGCCGCTCCGAGGCGAAGCCGGTCGGCGAGGACACCGGCCTGGCGGTGATCCGCGACGACATCATCGACGGAGCTCCCGCCGGCGCCGAGTTCACCGGAACCCCGGGCCGCGTCCTGGATCAGGACGTCCTGGCCGACTACGGCGCGTTCCTTCGGTCCCTGGTCGACGTCAGCGCGCTGCGTCCGCTGCGGGTGGCGGTCGACGCCGGCAACGGCATGGCCGGGCACACCGCCCCCGCGGTGCTCGGGGCGATCCCCGGACTGACCCTGCTCCCGCTCTACTTCGACCTCGACGGGTCCTTCCCCAACCACGAAGCCAACCCGCTGGAGCCCGCCAATCTCCTCGATCTGCAGGAGTTCGTGCGCCAGACCGGTGCTGACATCGGGCTGGCCTTCGACGGCGACGCCGACCGCTGCTTCGTCGTCGACGAGCGCGGCGAGCCGGTATCGCCGTCGGCCGTCACCGCGCTGGTCGCCGCTAGAGAGCTTGCGCGCGAACCGGGTTTGTCGGTGATCCACAACCTGATCACCTCCCGGACGGTGCCCGAGGTCATCGCCGAGTGCGGCGGCACCGCCGTGCGCTCACGGGTCGGGCATTCCTATATCAAGGCGCTGATGGCCCAGACCGGGGCCATCTTCGGCGGGGAGCATTCCGCGCACTATTACTTCCGGGATTTCTGGGGTGCCGACTCGGGCATGCTGGCTGCTCTGCACGTGCTGGCCGCCCTCGGTGGCGACGCCCGTTCGCTGTCGGATCTGATGGCTGAATACCAGCGCTACGCCGCGTCGGGGGAGATCAACTTCCGGGTCGACGATGCACCCGCCTGTGTGGACGCCGTGCTGGATTCTTTTGCCGCACAGACGGTCTCGACTGACCGGCTTGACGGTGTCACGGTCGACCTCGGCGACGGCGCATGGTTCAACCTGCGGACGTCGAACACCGAGCCGCTGCTGCGGCTCAACGTCGAGGCGCGGACCGCCGACGAGGTCGACGCGGTCGTGGCGCAGGCCGATGAACGGATCGCGGCCCAAAACGCGGGCGGCCGATGAGTGCCGCACACGCCACCGTCGACCTCGACGACACCCGCGCTCTGCTAGAGGCTGATCGCGAAGGCCTGCTGCGCTACGCGGCGATGGCCGGCGCCGGGGTCCGCGCGACCGCGGCGGCTGTCGACGAGGGGGCGCTGGAGTCGCTGGCCGCCGACCAGCGGCCGCGCACCGTCATCTGGCTGGCCCGGCGCGGCCCCGCGGAGACGGCCGGCTCGATGCTCGTCGCTGCACTCGGGGCGACCGCCGGCCAGCCGCTGGTCACCGCCGCGCAGGTCCCGCCCTGGATCGGTCCGCTCGACGTGCTCGTCGTCGCCGGCGACGACCCGGCCGATCCGGTGCTGGTATCGGCCGCGGCCACCGGGGTGCGCCGGGGCGCGCGGGTCGTCATCGCGGCACCGTTCGAGGGTCCGCTGCGCGACGCGACCGCCGCGCGGGCCGCGGTGCTGGCGCCGCGGCTGTGGACGCCCGACGAGTTCGGCCTGTGCCGCTACCTGGGGGCCGGTCTGGCGACGTTGTCGATGGTGGACCCCGGTCTGTCGGCTCTGCGGGACGGGCTGAGCGAGCTCGCCGACGAACTCGACGCCGAGGCGCTGCGCAACAGCCCCGACCGCGAGGTCTTCACCAACCCGGCCAAGGCGCTGGCCGAGCGGATGTCGGGCCGGCGGACCGTGCTGGCCGGCGACAACCCCGCGACGCTGGCGCTGGCCCGCCACGGCGCGGAGGTGCTGCTGCGCGCCGGGGGTCAGGTGGTGGTACCGGCGGGCCTGGCCGACGCGATGGTGGCCGTGCGCCGTGATGCGGCGCGGCAGTTCGCCGATCCGGTGGACGCGCTGTTCCACGACGATGAGATCGACGGGCCGCTGCCCGCCCGGCCGCGGGTGCTGGCGCTGGCGCTGGCCGACGAACGGTTGATGCTCGCCGCCCGCCTCGAGGGTTTCGACGACGTCGTCCTGGTCGGCGCCGAGGACGTCGGGGAAGCTGGAGCGGTTCGGGCCGGCAGCACCGAACAGCAGTTGGCTATGCTCGCCGTTCGGTTCGAGATGGCCGCGGTTTATCTGAGTTTGGCAGGGGGATAGCGTCGTGCAGTTGTTACGTGGAGCGGTCCGGACGTACGCGTGGGGGTCGCGGACGGCGATCGCCGAATTCACCGGCCGTCCGGCCCCGACGCCTCATCCGGAGGCCGAGTTGTGGCTCGGCGCCCACCCGGGGGACCCGGCCACGCTGGCGGGCCCCGGCGGTGAGGTGTCGTTGCTCGACGCCATCGCCGCCGACCCCGACGCCGAACTCGGTCCGGCGGTGCGGGCGCGATTCGGCGACACGCTGCCGTTCCTGGTGAAGGTGCTCGCCGCCGGCGAACCGTTGTCGCTGCAGGCCCACCCGACCAACGAGCAGGCGGTGGAGGGCTATGAGCGCGAGGACCGCGCCGGGGTTCCGCTGAACTCCCCGGTGCGCAACTACCGCGACCGCAGTCACAAGCCGGAAATTCTGGTGGCGCTCAGCGACTTCCAGGCCCTGGCGGGATTCCGGCCGGCGTCTCGGTCGGTGGCGCTGATGCGCGCTCTGGCGGTGCCCGAACTGGAGCCCTACATCGCCCTGCTCACCGGCGAGTCCGATGCGGACGGCCTGCGCGCGCTGTTCACCACCTGGATCACCGCGCCGCAGCCCGACATCGACGCCCTGATCCCAGCGGTGCTGGGCGGCGCGGTCGGCTATGTCCGTTCTGGTGCAGAGGAATTCGGCGACGAAGCGCGGACCATCCTGGAACTCGGCGAGCGCTACCCCGGTGACGCCGGCGTGCTGGCCGCGCTGCTGCTCAACCGGGTCGATCTGGCGCCCGGCGAGGGGATCTTCCTGCCGGCCGGCAACCTGCACAGCTACCTGCACGGCATCGGCATGGAGGTGATGGCCAACTCCGACAACGTTCTTCGCGGTGGCCTGACCCCCAAGCACGTCGACGTTCCGGAACTGCTGCGGGTGCTGGACTTCGCCCCGGTGCGGGACGCACGGGTGGACACCCATCGCGACGGCGTCGAGACCGTCTACCAGACCCCGGCCCCCGAATTCGCCGCCTCGATGCTGACGCTCGACGGCGCCGACCTCGGCCACCAGCTCGACGCCCCGCCCCGCCACGACGGACCTCAGATCCTGGTCTGCATCGACGGCTCGGTGGTGGTGCGGTCCACATCCGCCGAGGTGCGCATCGACCGGGGGATGGCGGCCTGGGTGGCCGCCCACGACGGCCCGATCCGGGTGGAGGCGTCCGTCCCGAGTCGGTTGTTCCGCGCGACCGTCGGCATCTGACAGGGCATCTCCAGCGAACTCGACGTCAACCGACGGCAGTCCCGGTAGCGTCTGCCCGCATGGCCAGACCTGATTCGCGCGTTGGGGCGAGGCGGACGAAATCGGTGGAGCAGTCCATCCTCGACACCGACGAGCCGTCGACCCGGCTGCGAAAAGACCTCACCTGGCGGGACCTCACCGTCTTCGGCGTCTCGGTGGTCATCGGGGCGGGCATCTTCACCGTCACCGCGAGCACGTTCGGCAACATCACAGGTCCGGCGCTGTCGGTCTCGTTCCTCATGGCCGCGGTCACCTGCGGGCTGGCCGCGCTGTGTTACGCCGAATTCGCCTCGACGCTGCCGGTTGCCGGTAGCGCATACACGTTCTCCTACGCCACCTTTGGCGAATTCGTCGCCTGGATCATCGGGTGGGATCTGATCCTGGAGTTCGCCGTCGGCGCCGCTGTGGTCGCCAAAGGCTGGTCGAGTTATCTGGGCACCGTGTTCGGATTCTCCGGCGGCGTGGTGCATGTGGGACCGCTGGACCTCGACTGGGGTGCCCTACTGATCGTCGCCGTCGTGTCCACCCTGCTGGCCGTTGGCACCAAACTCTCCTCGAACGTCTCGGCGGCCATCACCGCAGTCAAGGTCGCCGTCGTTCTTCTCGTCGTGGTCGTCGGAGCCTTCTACATCAAGCCCGAGAACTACCGGCCCTTCATCCCGCCCACCGAAACCGGTGAGGGCGCGACCGGGACCGGGCTCGATCAGTCGGTGTTCTCCCTGCTGACCGGCGGGGCCGGCAGTCACTACGGGTGGTACGGCGTGCTGGCCGGGGCGTCCATCGTGTTCTTCGCCTTCATCGGGTTCGACGTGGTCGCCACCACGGCCGAGGAGACCAAGAACCCGCAGCGCGACGTCGCGCGCGGCATCCTGGCGTCACTGGCCATCGTCACCGTCCTCTACGTCGCGGTGTCGATCGTGCTGTCCGGGATGGTCAATTACACCCAGTTGCGCGACGCCGGCTCCCATGGTTCAGGCGGCCACGCCAACCTCGCGACGGCGTTCTCGCTCAACGGGATTGACTGGGCGGCCAAGATCATCTCGATCGGCGCGCTGGCCGGGCTGACGACCGTGGTGATGGTTCTGATCCTCGGGTTGTCCCGGGTCATGTTCGCGATGGCCCGCGACGGTCTGCTGCCGCGCAGTCTCGCCCAGACCGACGCCGCCGACCGTCCGGTGCGGGTCACCGTGATCGTCGCGCTGCTGATCGCCGTCGCCGCAACGGTTTTCCCGATGTCCAAGCTTGAGGAGATGGTCAACGTCGGGACGTTGTTCGCCTTCGTGCTGGTGTCGGCCGGGGTCATCGTCCTGCGCCGGACCCGCCCCGACCTCGAGCGCGGGTTCAAGGCTCCGTTCGTCCCGGCGCTGCCCATCCTGTCCATCGCGGCGTGTCTGTGGCTGATGATCAACCTGACCGGGCTGACCTGGATCCGGTTCGCGGTGTGGATGGCGATCGGCATCGCCGTCTACGCCCTCTACGGATACCGGCATTCGGTGCTCGGCCGCCGGCTGGCGGAGTCGGCGAGTCCGCGTTCGGCGTCCACGACATAGGTTGCCGGTCGGTGTCCGGCCCCAATTCGCAGGCAGTTCCGCGCGACGGGCTTCGCGACTGCGTCCTGGACGCGATGCGCGAGGCGTTGCTGTCCAAGGACTGGTCGGAGATCACCCTGGCCGATGTCGCCCGCATCGCCGGGGTGAGCCGGCAGACCATCTACAACGAGTTCGGCTCCCGGCAGGGGCTGGCCGAAGGCTACGCGCTGCGGCTGGCCGACCGGCTCGTCGACGAGGTGTCGACCGCCATCGACAGTCACGTCGGCGAGATGCACGAAGCGTTCCTCGACGGGTTCCGCGCCTTCTTCACCGACTCCGCCGCCGACCCGCTGGTGGTGTCCCTGCTGTCGGGGCGGGCCAAGGCCGACCTGCTGCAGATCATCACGACCGGCAGCGGCCCGATCATCACGCACTGCTCGCAGCGGCTCACCGCAGTGCTCGTCGACAGCTGGGTGCGGCCCGGTGAGATCGCCGCGGGCGTGCTGGCCCGCGCGATCGTTCGGCTGGCCATGAGTTACGTGTCCATGCCGGCTGACCCGGATTCGGGGGCCGATCGCGACGTCGCCGCCGACCTCGCCGTGCTGATGACGCCGTTCGCGGAGCGTTACGCCGGGGGCGGAAACCCCGATGCGGGGTTTGGGGCACTGTCCCGTTAACGTATCTGGCATGTCTTCTGCCCTCTCCATGACCGCCGATACCCGCAACGGGATCGATTTCAAGGTTGCTGACCTGTCCCTGGCCGAGTTCGGCCGCAAGGAAATCCGCCTCGCCGAGCACGAAATGCCCGGCTTGATGGCGCTGCGCCGCGAGTACGCCGACGTCCAGCCGCTCAAGGGCGCCCGGATCTCCGGTTCGCTGCACATGACCGTCCAGACTGCCGTGCTGATCGAGACCCTCGTGGCCCTCGGTGCCGAAGTGCGGTGGGCGAGCTGCAACATCTTCTCCACCCAGGACCATGCCGCCGCGGCGACGGTCGTCGGCCCGTACGGCACCCCCGAGGAGCCCAAGGGCGTGCCGATCTTCGCCTGGAAGGGCGAGACGCTGGAGGAGTACTGGTGGGCCGCCGAGCAGATGCTCACCTGGCCTTCCAAAGATGGTGTGCCCGCGCCGACGAACATGATCCTCGACGACGGCGGCGACGCCACCATGCTGGTGCTGCGCGGCGCGCAGTTCGAGCGGGCCGGCGTGGTGCCGCCCGAGGAGGAGGAGCACTCCGACGAATACAAGGTCTTCCTCAACCTGCTGCGCGACAGCCTCAAGGCCGACCCGACCAAGTGGACCCGCATCGCCGACGCGGTCAAGGGCGTCACCGAGGAGACCACCACCGGTGTGCTGCGGCTCTACCAGTTCGCCGCCGCCGGTGAGCTGACCTTCCCGGCGATCAACGTCAACGACTCGGTCACCAAGAGCAAGTTCGACAACAAATATGGGACGCGGCACTCCCTCATCGACGGCATCAATCGCGGCACCGACGTCCTGATCGGCGGCAAAGCCGCCCTGGTCTGCGGCTACGGCGACGTCGGCAAGGGTTGCGCCGAGGCGCTCAAGGCCCAGGGCGCCCGCGTCGCGGTGACCGAGATCGACCCGATCAACGCGCTGCAGGCCTTGATGGACGGCTTTGAGGTCAAGACCGTCGAGCAGGCCATCGGCTGGGCCGACATCGTCATCACCTCGACCGGTAACAAGGACATCATCACCCTCGATCACATGCGGGCGATGAAGGACAAGGCGATCCTGGGCAATATCGGCCACTTCGACAACGAGATCGACATGGCCCGCCTGGAGCGCGACCCGCAGATCCGCCGGATCAACATCAAGCCGCAGGTCGACGAGTGGGTCTTCCCGGACGGCCACTCCATCATCGTGCTGAGCGAGGGCCGGCTGCTGAACCTCGGCAACGCCACCGGACACCCGTCGTTCGTGATGAGCAACAGCTTCTCCAACCAGGTGATCGCCCAGATCGAGGTGTGGACCAAGAACGACGAGTACGACAACGAGGTCTACCGGCTGCCCAAGCATCTCGACGAGAAGGTCGCCAAGATCCACGTCGAAGCGCTCGGCGGGACGCTGACCAAGCTCAGCAAGGACCAGGCCGAGTACATCGGCGTGGACGTCGAAGGTCCGTACAAGCCGGAGCACTACCGCTACTAGAAGGGCGGTGGATCGGTCGCCTCGATATCGGCGAGGCGACCGGCCCATGCTCGGGCACGTTCGTCGTTGATCGCGCAGCGTAATCGCCGTTCCCGGTCGACCCGGGCTCGGCGGTCTTCGTCTCGGGTTCGCTTCCGGGTGGGCATCGCCAGTCCGCGGTTGGTGTGCGGCGGTGCCTGCGCAGGGAGTGCGAGGATGCCGGTCGGCGTGGCGAGCGCAGGGAACATGGCTGCGCCGGCCGGCTCGGTCATGTACTGGTGGCCGGTTGGCGCGGTGAATATCGTGGTCCCGTCCGGGGATTGACGTTCAGCCCAGCCGCCGGGCCCGGTGTAGAACGTTTTCACCAAATGATGAACACGACAGTAGCCCTTCAGATTCGACGGATGCGTCGGGCCGAGGGGGTACGGCACGGTGTGGTCGATGTCGGACACCGGGGCGTCGCATCCGGGCCATCGGCAGCACAAATCACGACGTCGGATGAACTCGGCCAGTGCCATTGACGGGCGATAGCCGGGTTGGATCTCGTTGTCGGGCAATGCCAATGGCGTGATCTTGGCGTGGCCGGCTTGTTCCCGCACGCTTTCCGCCGGCTGAATGCCGAACTTCGCCAGGTAGCCGGGACTGTCTGAGGTGCCCTCGATCGTTTCCTGTTCGGCGAGCACATGGATCACCACCGGAGCTGCGCCGCCGGCGCCGAGTGCCGGGCAATCCTGGGAACCGCACGCGCACAACAACTTCTCGGCCCGGCCCGCCATCGCACCCACCGCGTCGCTGCGCCGCTGCATCAAGGTTCGCGGATCGTCTTTGCATACCGTTGCGGCGAGGGCGTCGAGCCGCTGGTCGAACGCGGCGGCGTCGGTGGCGTGGATGTTGGCCCAGATGCCGCCCATTCCGGGAACGGTCGGGCCCACCTCGACATAACGACTCTCGTCGACCTCCGGCGGGATTCGGACACCATTGGGGTCGAACTTGGCGATCCACTGATCAATGCGGTCAGCCAGCTTGGGACCTGACAATTTCATCCACTGTGGGGCCAACCGGGCCAGCGCTGCATCGACCTCGGCGATGAGTTCATCAGTGACGTTCGACGTCCGGTTGATGATCGTCACGACCATCCGATAGTCGACGTCGCCGCCAGCGAACACCGCCGCCACACGGGGTAACCGTTCCCGCAGCTCCCGAGCGTGACGGATCTGTGCACCGGCCCGCGCCCGGCTGGTGTTCTGTGCCGCAGAGATTTCCGCGGCCACGGCCTCGAACGGATCGGTGCACCACAATTCCCGATCCGCCCACTCGGCGGCGCGACGCGCGTAGAGCTCGCCGACCGCGGCCAAGCGTCGAGCGATGGCAGCAGACTCCGCACGCACCGCCTCGCCCATGGCGTCGATCAGCGCCACAGCGGAGATCTGTTCATCGAACATATGTGCGATTTTAAAGTAAGCGGCCGACAATTTTCGGCGTGACGTCTCAGGACCGCGGTGACCGACCGCCACGGTTGTTACGCTCCGGCGGTGCGGCTGTCGGCGAACAAAGTCTTCTGGGTTTTCGCCTTACTGGCCACTCTTTTCGGCACGACGGTCGCCCACGCCGACGACCCGTACCACCCCGACGACCCCAACTTCAACGAGAACGAATACACCGCGTTCTACACCCCGCCCGATCCGCTTCCGCCCGGTCAGCCGGGTGATCTGATCCGCACCGAGCCCTCGCCGCTGGTGCTCGAACCGTCCGGCCAGCTCGGGGCCATCATGGCTACCGGAACGCGAATCATGTACCGCAGCAACGACTCTCGTGGCAATCCGATGGCGGTGACCGGTACGTACTTCGAGCCGTACAACGCCTGGCCGGGGGCCGGACCGCGCCCATTGATCGTCTACGGGCCGGGCACCCAGGGCCTGGCCGACCAGTGTGCGCCGTCGCGTCAGTTCAACCAGGGCATCCACTGGTCGCCGTTTCTGGACCTGACGTTCAACTACGAGGAGTTGATGGTCTCCACCATGGTCGCCCGCGGCTTCGCCGTGGTGATGACCGACTACCAGGGTCTGGGAACCCCGGGCGTGCACACCTACGTCAACCGGGTGGCCGAGGCCGACGCCATGCTCGACGCCGGGCGCGCTGCCATGCGGCTGCCGGGCACCTCGCTCGACCCGCACGGGCCGGTCGCGACGTTCGGCTACTCCCAGGGCGGCGGGGCGTCGGCCGCCGCGGCCGAACTGGCCGCCGGCTACGCCCCCGAACTACACCTGGTCGGCTCCACCGCCGGCGCTCCGCCCGCCGATCTCGAAGAGCAGATCCCGTTCAGCGACGGCAGCGTCATCGTCGGGGTGATCGGCTACGCGCTGAATTCGGTGATCGCCACCTACCCCGAGTACGCCGACAGGCTGCGGGCCACCCTGACCCCGATGGGCCAGAAGTTGCTCGACGACACCCAGAACCAGTGCATCGCCGAGACCGCGATGCGGTTCCGCTTCAAGCACCTGCAGGACTTCTTCGTCGGCGACGTCGCCGAGGTGACGGCCAACCCCCTGTTCCATGCGCTGTTCCATGCGCAGCGCATCGGGAACTACAAACCCGAGGCGCCGGTCTTCGTCTTCAGCAACCGCTATGACCCGCTGGTGCCGTGGGCGCCGGCCGCCCAGATGGCCCGGGACTGGTGCGCCCAGGGTGCCGACGTCCAGTTCTGGACGAACGAGCAGCCGCCGCTGTTCAACAAGCTCGCCGTCAACCACGCGCTGCCGTTCCTGGTGGACGGCGAACGGGTGATGCAGTGGCTCGCCGACCGGTTCAACGGCCTGCCCACCACCCCGAACTGCGGTCAGTTCTAGATGCTGATCGTCATCGAAGGCCTCGACGGCGCCGGCAAGCGCACGCTGAGCCGCGGGCTGGAGCAGGCCTGCACCGCCGCCGGGCGGTCGGTGACCACACTGGCCTTTCCGCGCTACGGACAGTCGATCACCGCCGACCTGGCCAGTGAGGCACTGCACGGACAGCACGGCGATCTGGCCGGGTCGGTGTACGCCATGGCGGTGTTGTTCGCCCTGGACCGCGCCGCGGCCCGCGACCATCTCAGCGCGCTGTGCGCCGGGCACGACGTCGTCATCCTGGACCGCTACGTCGCGTCCAACGCCGCCTACAGCGCCGCGCGGCTGGGTGAGGATGCGCACGGCGACATGGTGAGGTGGGTCGGCGACCTGGAATACGGCCGGCTGGGGCTGCCGGCGCCGGATCGTCAGATCCTGCTTGACGTTTCGGTCGGGCTGGCCGCCGAACGCGCCGAACGGCGCGCCGGGGAGGAGCCCGACCGCGCTCGCGACGCCTACGAACGCGACGCCGGACTGCAGCAGCGCACCGCCGAGGTGTACGCCGGGTTGGCGGGCCGGGGGTGGTTCGGGCCGTGGACGGTCATCGGTCCCGACGCTGATCCGGCGCAACTCGCCAGCGTGTTCTAGCAGGGGATTGTCGCGGTTCGGTGACACCATGGACGCCATGAGGCAACGGATCCTGGTCGTCGACGACGACCAATCGCTGGCTGAGATGCTCACCATCGTGCTGCGCAATGAAGGTTTCGAGACGGCGGTCGTCGGCGACGGCTCCCAGGCGCTCAGCGCGGTGCGTGAGCTGCGCCCCGATCTGGTGCTGCTGGATCTGATGCTGCCCGGGATGAACGGCATCGACGTCTGCCGGGTGCTGCGGGCGGATTCCGGCGTCCCGATCGTCATGCTGACTGCCAAGACCGACACCGTCGACGTGGTGCTCGGCCTGGAATCCGGCGCCGACGACTACGTGATGAAGCCGTTCAAGCCCAAGGAGCTGGTGGCCCGGGTGCGGGCCCGGCTGCGCCGCAACGACGACGAGCCCGCCGAGATGCTGTCGATCAATGACATCGAGATCGACGTGCCTGCCCACAAAGTGACCCGCGAGGGCGAGCAGATCTCGCTGACACCGCTGGAATTCGATTTGCTGGTGGCGTTGGCGCGTAAACCGCGCCAGGTGTTTACTCGTGATGTGCTGCTCGAACAGGTGTGGGGCTATCGTCACCCCGCCGACACCCGTTTGGTGAACGTGCACGTCCAGCGGTTGCGGGCCAAGGTGGAACGAGATCCGGAGAACCCGCAGGTGGTGCTGACCGTTCGAGGAGTGGGTTACAAGGCCGGACCGCCCTAATGTGCCGCGGATGAGGCCCGCGCAGTGATTTTCAGCACCCGGCGGCGCATGCGATCCGGCCCCGTCGTCCGCGGCACCAGTGCGATCAGTCGTGCACTGGCCCAGATCTGGCGCCGCTCCCTGCAACTGCGCGTGGTCGTACTCACCCTTGGCCTTTCGGCTGTGGTGATCCTGGTGCTTGGTTTCGTGCTGACCAGTCAGATCACCAGCCGGGTGCTCGACGTGAAGGTTCGGGCCGCCACCGAAGAGGTGGACCGGGCGCGTAACACCGTCAGCGGGATCGTCAGCGGTGAGGAAGCCCGCTCGCTGGACAGCAGTCTTCAGCTGGCCCGAAACACGTTGATCTCCAAGCCCGGTCAGGCCTCCGGCTCCGGACTGGCCGGCACCTTCGACGCCGTGCTGATCGTTCCCGGCGACGGTCCGCGCGAGGCCACCTCCGCCGGTCCGGTCGACCAGATCCCGCGCACCCTAAGGGATTTCGTCAAAGCCGGGCAGGTCAGCTATCAGTACGCGACGGTGCGAACCGAGGGGTTCTCCGGCCCGGCGCTGCTGGTCGGCACGCCCGCGCCGTCGCGCGTCAGCAACCTGGAGCTGTATCTGATCTTTCCGCTGACCAGCGAGGAGAACACCATCACGCTGGTGCGGGGCACCATGGCCACCGGCGGACTCGTACTGCTGTTGCTGCTGGCCGGCATCGCCCTGCTGGTGTCCCGCCAGGTCGTGCTGCCGGTGCGGTCCGCGTCCCGGATCGCCGAGCGGTTCGCCGAAGGCCACCTCTCCGAACGGATGCCGGTCCGCGGCGAGGACGACATGGCGCGCCTTGCGGTGTCGTTCAACGACATGGCCGAGAGCCTGCAGCGCCAGATCACCACCCTGGAGGAGTTCGGCAACCTGCAGCGCCGGTTCACCTCCGACGTCAGCCACGAACTGCGTACCCCGCTGACCACCGTTCGGATGGCCGCCGACCTCATCTACGACAACAGCGAGGACCTCGACCCCGCGCTGCGGCGCTCCACCGAACTGCTGGTCAGTGAACTGGACCGGTTCGAGACGCTGCTCAACGACCTGCTGGAGATCTCCCGGCACGACGCCGGCGTCGCCGAGCTGTCCGTCGAGGCGGTCGATCTGCGTTCCACCGTCAACAAGGCGCTGGCCAACGTCGGGCACCTCGCCGACGAGGCGGCGATCGAACTTCAGGTGGACCTGCCCGAGGATCCGGTCATCGCCGAAGTCGACCCGCGCCGCGTCGAGCGCATCCTGCGAAACCTGATCGCCAACGCGATCGACCACGCCGAGCACCAGCCGGTGCAGATCCGGATGGGCGCCGACGAGGACACCGTCGCCGTCACCGTCCGCGACTTCGGAGTCGGACTGCGGCCCGGCGAGGAGAAGCTCGTGTTCAGCCGGTTCTGGCGCTCGGATCCGTCGCGGGTGCGCCGCTCCGGCGGAACCGGACTCGGGCTGGCGATCAGCATCGAGGACGCCCGGCTGCACCAGGGCCGGCTGGAGGCCTGGGGCGAGCCCGGCAACGGCGCCTGCTTCCGGCTGACCCTGCCGCTGGTTCGCGGCCACAAGGTCACCACCAGCCCGCTGCCGCTCAAACCCCTCGCCGCCGAACGCCTCCGGCAGCGCGCGGGAGAGCGGGCGTGATGCGACGGCTGTTGGCGCTGCTGCTGACCGGTCTGCTCACGCTGCTGGCCGGCTGCGCCGGTGTGCCGGATTCGTCCGCGCCGCAGGCCATCGGCACGGTGGAGCGGCCCGCTCCCAAACAGCTGCCCGAACCCAGTGCCGGCATGAGCCCCGAGCAGCTGCTGCGCGAATTCCTCAAAGCCACCGCCGATCCGGCCAACCGGCACCTGGCGGCCCGGCAGTTCCTCACCGAGTCGGCCTCGAAGGACTGGGACGACCAGGGCAGCGCGCTGTTGATCGACAAGGTGGTGTTCACCGAAACCCGTTCTGCGGACAAGATTTCGGTCACCATGCAGGCCGACATCCTCGGCTCGCTGTCCGACGTCGGCGTCTTCGAGACCGGCGACGGAAAGCTGCCCGACCCCGGCTCCATCGAACTGGTCCAGACGCCGAACGGCTGGCGGGTCAACCGGCTGCCCAACGGGGTCTTCCTGGACTGGCAGAAATTCCAGGCCGCCTACAAGCGCTACACGCTGTACTTCGTCGACCCCACCGGCAAGACCGTCGTCCCCGACCCGCGCTACGTCGCGGTGTCCGACTCCGACCTGCTGGCCACCGAACTGGTCAACAAGCTCATGGCCGGGCCGCGGCCGGAGATGGCCAACGCGGTGCGCAATCTGCTGGGGGCGCCGCTGAAGTTGCGCGGCCCGGTCACCCGCGCCGACGGCGGCAAGACGGGAGTGGGGCGCGGCTACGGCGGGGCCCGGGTGGATCTGGAGAACCTCACGACCACCGATCCCGCCAGCCGGCTTCTCGTTGCGGCTCAACTGATCTGGACGCTGGCCCGCTCGGATGTCAAAGGCCCCTACCTGATCAATGTCGACGGGGCGCCGCTGGACGACCGGTTCGTCGACGGCTGGAAGACCACCGATGTCGCCTCCACCGATCCCGGCGCGGTCGACGGTGCGCCGGCCGGTGTGCACGCCCTGGTGGGCGGGGTGATGGTGGCCCTCGACGGCCAGCGCGCGGCCAAGGTGAACGGGTCCTTCGGGGCGATGGCCGATCAACGGGCGGCCAGCTTCTCGCGGTCCGGACGTGACGTCGCCGCGGTGGTGGGGCCGCCCGACGCCGGTGCGTCGCTGTGGATCGGTCCCAACGGCGGGCAGGCGGTGCGGGCCACCGACGGCCGAACCCTCTCGCGCCCGTCCTGGGCGCTCGACGACGCGGTCTGGGTGGTGGTCGAAGGCAACAGCGTGGTGCGGGTGATCCGGGAGGCGGCCTCCGGTCAGCCGGCCCGCATCCCGGTGGATTCCGCCGCGGTGACGTCGCGCTTTCCCGGCGCGATCTCCGAACTGCAGGTGTCGCGCGACGGCACCCGGGTCGCCATGGTGATCGACGGTCAGGTGGTGCTGGCCGGGGTGGAGCAGACCCCGGGTGGGGAGTTCGCGCTGACCTATCCGCGCCGGATCGGCTTCGGACTGGGCAACTCGGTCGTCTCGCTGTCCTGGCGGACCGGGGACGACATGGTCGTCACCCGTAACGATCCCGCGCATCCGGTGTCCTATGTCAACCTCGACGGGGTCAACTCCGACGGCCCGAGTAACAACCTCGTCATGCCGGTCTCGGCCGTCGCGGCCAATCCGTCGGCGGTGTACGTCGCCGACGCCCGCGGGGTGCTTCAGTTGCTGGCCACCAGCGCCGCCAACGGCCAGGCGTGGTCGGACCTGGGCCCGTTCATGATGCCCGGCGCGGTGCCGGTGATGCCGGGCTAGGTCAGAGCGGAGGAGCCTGGAAGAACCGTCGTACCCGCGTTGCGGTCCCAGGGCGCAACGTGAATTGTGCCCCCCGGGGTGACTCGTTAGCGTTTGCCAGGTGAATAACGGACAGTTGCGGGTGGAACCCGCCGTACTGCGTGCCACCTGCCACTCGCTGTCCGGGGCGGCCGATCATTTGCAAGCCAGACTGCGGTCGCTGGACGGCACGGTGACCGGGATGGTGGGGGACTGGCAGGGTCCATCCGGCGGCGCCTACGGCGACGCGTGGACGCAGTGGCATCACGGCGCCGGCGAGGTGGAGAAGGCGCTGTCCATCCTCGCGCGGCTACTGGACGCGACGGCCAAGGGATTCGAGTCCCACGAGCAGGATGGGGCCCAGCGACTCAGGAGTGTCTCCGGTGGGTAACCCGTTCGCCGTCAACCCGGAGTCGCTTGCCGCCGCACTGGACGATATGGCCGACTTTCAGCGCACCGCGGCCAGTCTGCTGGAGGAGATCGAGTCCACCGTGCGCGATCTGCACATCACCTGGGAGGGCGAGGCGGCTGCAGCCCACGCCGAGGCGCATCGGCTGTGGACGCACGGCGCCGCGCAGATGCAGGATGCGCTGAACACCCTGCACACCGCCGGCGGGCACGCGCACGGGAACTACACCCGGGCGATGCGCGACAACCAGGCCATGTGGACCTAGCGAGATAAACCGTTGTGCGGCAAGTCTATTCGGTCACCGATACGCTGCTCGACCTCATCCTTCCCCTGCAATGCGGGGGCTGTGGCGCCCCGTCGGCCCGATGGTGTGACGCCTGCGCCGCCGTGCTGCACGTCAACAGCGATGAACCACACGTCATCAGCCCGCGGCTGGATCCCGGGGTGCCGGTGTTTGCCCTCGGCCCCTACGCCGGACCCCGGCGCCAGGCCCTCGTCGCATTCAAGGAACACGGTCGTCGGGATCTCGTCGGTCCGCTCTCGCGCGCGCTGGCCGTCGGCATCCATCGGTTGACGACCTGGGGCATCCTCGACCATCAGCTGACCGTGGTGCCGGCCCCCACCCGCCGGGCCGCCGCCCGGCGCCGGGGCGGCGATCCGGTGGCGCGCATCGCGGCCGCCGCCATCGCGGCAAGCCCGCACCACGGGCTGGCGACCGTGCTGCGCACCGGTGGGCTGACGACGGCGCTGCGCACCGGTGGGCCGGCGCGGGATTCCGTCGGACTGTCCACCGCTGCCCGCGAACGCAACATCGCCGGCCGGGTCCGGCTGACCGGCCCGGTGCCGGACGGCGAGATCCTGCTCGTCGACGACATTCTGTCCACCGGAGCGACCGCTCGGGAGGGAGTCCGGGTGCTCGCAGCCGGCGGCGGGCGGGTCGGCGCGGTGCTGACCCTGGCGCATTAGATCCCTGCCAAGCCCGCCGGGGGCAACGGAGCGGCAACAAAGGACCAAAGACCACCGGCAGGTGGCCGGAAAGGTAGCAGGACCCGACCGACTGCGACTACCGTCTGGCTTAACACGCCGTGAACACCACGGGGCGGCCGGGCTAACCGGCCCGCCGTCTGGCCGACCGCGTAGGAGGTGGTTCTTCGACCCCTGGCGTCGGCGGGCGAGGATCTCTGACCGCCGCATCGGCGCGCTGTTTCCCCAAATGACAGGCCATGCGCGTCTCCCGGCGCGCTACCCGTACAGAAACGAGTTGCCAAGTATGTCAACCCAATCCGTGCAGTCCTCCCAACCCTCCGCTGACGCACAGGGCGTCGACGCGAGTCCCAGCGCACACGTCCAGGTGACTGGTCGCAACGTCGAGATTCCTGATCATTACCGCGTCTACGTGAGCCAGAAGCTCGCCCGCGTCGAGCGAATGGACAACTCGATCCAGCGATTCGATGTCGAACTCGCCCATGAGAACAACCGGCGCCAACGCAAGAGCTGCCAGTATGTCGAGATCACCGCGCACAGTCCCGGGCCGGTCGTCCGGGGAGAGGGCCGCGCGGACACCTTCTACGGCGCCTTCGAGAACGCCATCCACAAACTGGAGAGCCGGGTCCGCCGAGGCAAGGATCGCCGCAAAGTCCACTACGGCGACAAGACCCCGGTATCCCTGCACGAAGCCACCGCCCTGCCGCCGGTTCTGGATCTCGCCGAGGCGTTCGCGCCCGCACCCGGCACCGACGCGGCGCCCGTACCCCCGGTCGAGGAGCACGAGCCGGGCCAGGTGGTCCGGGTCAAGGAACACCCGGCCAAGCCGATGACCGTCGACGACGCGCTCTACGAAATGGAGCTGGTCGGGCATGACTTCTTCCTGTTCCACGACAAGGAGAGCGACCGGCCGTCGGTGGTCTACCGCCGGCACGCCTACGACTACGGCCTGATTCGCCTCGCCTAGCGGCGAGCGGTGGCTTGACTGGGCTCGCCTAGCGGCATGAGTTCGCTCGGATTCAGGTCGGCTCGCCCCGGCGGGCCGACCTGGCCGGGTCTATCTGCGCGTCACCTAAGATGGAGGACACTCAAACCTCCGATCCCCAGGGGAACCTCTTGCTGTCGAAGTTGCTGCGCCTCGGTGAAGGACGCACGGTCAAGCGACTCAAAGGCGTCGCCGACTACGTCAATACCTTGTCCGACGAGGCTGAGAAGCTCACCGACGCCGAGTTGCGGGCCAAGACCGACGAGTTCCGGGCCCGCGTCGAAGCCGGTGAGAAACTCGACGACATCCTGCCCGAGGCGTTCGCGGTGGCCCGCGAAGCGGCCTGGCGGGTGCTCGGCCAGCGGCACTTCGACGTCCAGGTCATGGGTGGAGCAGCCCTGCACTTCGGGAACGTCGCCGAGATGAAGACCGGTGAGGGCAAGACCCTGACCTGTGTGCTGCCCGCCTACCTGAATGCGTTGAGCGGCAAGGGTGTTCACGTCGTCACCGTCAACGATTACCTTGCCAAACGCGACGCGGAGTGGATGGGCCGCGTACACCGCTTCCTCGGCCTCGAGGTCGGCGTGATCCTGTCCGGCCTCAACTCCGACGAACGCCGCGCCGCCTACGCCGCCGACATCACCTACGGCACCAACAACGAGTTCGGCTTCGACTACCTGCGCGACAACATGGCCCACTCGCTGGATGACCTGGTTCAGCGTGAACACAACTACGCCATCGTCGACGAGGTCGACTCCATCCTCATCGACGAGGCCCGCACCCCGCTGATCATCTCCGGTCCGGCCGACGGCGCCTCGCACTGGTACACCGAATTCTCCCGGCTGGCCCCGCTGATGGAAAAAGACGTCCATTACGAGGTCGACATCCGCAAGCGCACCATCGGTGTGCACGAGGTCGGCGTGGAGTTCGTCGAGGACCAGCTCGGCATCGACAACCTCTACGAGGCGGCCAATTCGCCGCTGGTCAGCTACCTCAACAACTCGCTGAAGGCCAAGGAACTCTTCCAGCGCGACAAGGACTACATCGTCCGCGACGGCGAGGTGCTCATCGTCGACGAGTTCACCGGCCGCGTCCTGATGGGTCGCCGCTACAACGAGGGCATGCACCAGGCCATCGAGGCCAAGGAGAAGGTGGAGATCAAGGCCGAGAACCAGACCCTGGCCACCATCACCCTGCAGAACTACTTCCGGCTCTACGACAAGCTGTCCGGCATGACCGGGACCGCCGAGACCGAGGCGGCCGAGCTGCACGAGATCTACAAGCTCGGCGTGGTGCAGATACCGACCAACCGGGACATGGTCCGCAAGGACCAGACCGACCTGATCTACAAGACCGAGGAAGCCAAGTTCATCGCGGTCACCGACGACATCTCCGAGCGCTTCGAGAAGGGGCAGCCGGTGCTGATCGGCACCACCAGCGTCGAGCGCTCGGAGTACCTGTCGCGGATGCTGCAGAAGCGCCAGATCCCGCACAACGTGCTCAACGCCAAGTTCCACGAGCAGGAGGCCGGAATCGTCGCCGAGGCCGGCCGGCGCGGAGCCGTCACGGTGGCCACCAACATGGCCGGTCGCGGTACCGACGTCGTGCTCGGCGGCAACGTCGACTACCTGGTCGACCAGCGGCTGCGGGCAGAAGGTCTGGATCCGGTCGAGACGCCCGAGGAGTACGACGCCGCCTGGCACGACGAATTGCCGAAGATCAAGGCGCAGGTCGCCGAGGATGCCGAGCACGTCTGTGACGTCGGCGGCCTCTACGTGCTGGGCACCGAGCGTCACGAGTCCCGCCGTATCGACAATCAGCTACGCGGCCGCTCCGGCCGCCAGGGCGATCCCGGCGAGTCGCGGTTCTACCTGTCCCTGGGCGACGAACTGATGCGGCGGTTCAACGGAGCCACCCTGGAATCCCTGCTGACCAGGCTCAACCTGCCCGACGACGTGCCGATCGAGGCCAAGATGGTCACCCGCGCGATCAAGAGCGCGCAGACCCAGGTCGAGCAGCAGAATTTCGAGATCCGCAAGAACGTGCTCAAGTACGACGAGGTGATGAACCAGCAGCGCAAGGTCATCTACGCGGAGCGCCGCCGCATCCTCGACGGCGAGGACCTGCGGCAGCAGTCGCACGACATGCTCGCCGATGTCATCACCGCCTACGTCGACGGGGCTACCACCGAGGGCTACGCCGAGGACTGGGATCTCGAGCAGTTGTGGGGCGCGCTGAAGACGCTCTACCCGGTGGGTGTGGACCATCACGACCTGATCGACTCCGAAGCGGTGGGCGAGGCCGGTGAGCTGACCCGCGAGGAGCTGCTTGATGTCCTCATCGCCGACGCCGAAAAGGCCTATGCCACAAGGGAAGCCGAGCTCGAGGCGATTGCCGGCCCGGATGCCATGCGGCAACTGGAACGCAACGTCGTGCTCAGTGTGCTCGACCGCAAGTGGCGTGAGCATCTCTACGAGATGGACTATCTCAAGGAGGGCATCGGCCTGCGGGCGATGGCGCAGCGCGACCCGCTGGTGGAGTATCAGCGCGAGGGCTACGACATGTTCATCGGCATGCTCGACGCGCTGAAGGAGGAGTCGGTCGGCTTCCTGTTCAACGTCCAGGTCGAGGCCGCTCCCCAGACTCCGGCCGTCGCCGCGCAGGCCATGCCGGAGGGGCTGCGCGCCAAGGGCTTGGAGACAGACCAGGAGCGGCCGTTGACCTACGTCGGCCCGTCGGAAGACGGCGACGCCGAGGTCCAGCAACACGACGGCCCCGAGTTCGCCGGTGCCGGCTCACGCCGGCAGCGGCGGGAGGCTAAGCGCCAGCAGACCAAAGAGCGGAAGTCGTTGCGCCGCCGCTGAAGCCGCTGGGAAGGCGGCGAGTTCGTCCGGTCGGTTGGTCACCCCATGTGCAGGGCGACCACCTGCCATCGGGGACCGGTCGCGGTGGGGACCTGTTCGATGCGGCAGGCGATCGCATGCACCCGGTCGCCCCGGGCGTAGTTGGCGACCACCTCGGCCGCGGTCCCGTCAGGTCGGCTCGGCTGGGCCAGCACCCTGCGCAGTCGCGCCGCGCCGCCGGCGTGCCGGGAAGGCCCTGCCAGTAGCGAGTCCACCAGGCCGGCGGCCAGCAGTGGCCGGAGTTGGGCCAGCGGACGGCGACGGTCGATCACCTCGAGGACCCGGCGCAGTGCGGCGTCGGCGAAGGCGGCGGCGGCCCGGACGTCGGGGGCCGGAGGCTGCGTGGCCGGTTGCGCCGGCCGGCGTGGACGCCGCAGCACCGCGGTCGCCGGCGGCAGCATCGGCGGTTCGCCGAAGGCGGGCGGCTCGTAATCGACCACCGGGCTCACGGCGGAGGAGGAGCGCGAGAACGAAACTGCTTCGGGCATGGGTCTTCTCCAGGGTCGGTCGTCGGGAACACGGTCGCTGGAGAGTCGCGAGCCTGCCGTGATCCTGGCACATCGCGCCGAGGCGCGTATTCACCCCGGCGGCTCTCTGGGGATATGCACCGTCGCGCTCAGCGCCATGTGATCCGAGCCGGCTATCCGTACCGCGTGTGTGTCGGTCGCGGTATCGCGGCGCTCGCCGCAGTCGGTGCCGCGCTGATCCTGCTCCGGGCGCGCCGGCACGGGCGGCCGTAGTCTGCATCGGGTGGTGTCACGCGCGCCCCGGCACGGTTACCGTAACGGCGTGAGCGCGGAGATCCCCCGACAATGGTGACCCGACGGTGGTGACCCGGCTGTCGACGTCGGATGCGTCGTTCTACCACCGCGAGAACACGACCACACCGATGTACGTGGGGTCGCTGTCGCTGCTGCGCCGGCCGCGCGGGGGGCTGAGTTACGACACGTTGCTGGAGACCGTGGAGCGACGGCTGCCGCGGATCCCGCGGTACCGGCAGAAGGTGCGCGAGGTGGCGCTGGGCATCGCCCGCCCGGTGTGGATCGACGACCCCGACTTCGACATCACCTATCACGTGCGGCGCTCGGCGCTGCCGTCGCCGGGCAGCGACGCGCAACTTCACGAGCTGGTGTCCCGGCTCGCCGGCCGACCGCTGGACCGCGGTCGGCCGCTGTGGGAGATGTATCTCATCGAGGGCCTGGAGGGAAACCGCCTCGCCCTGTTCATCAAATCGCACCAGGCCCTCATCAACGGGGTGGCGGCATGCGAGATCGGACACGTCATCGCCGACCGCAGCCGCCGGCCCGCCGATCTCGGCGAGGACATCTGGCTGCCGGCCCGGGAACCGTCGGATGGCCGGTTGGTGCTCGACGCGGTGGGGGACTGGATGGCCCGCCCGGGCCAGGAGTTGCGGGCGCTGCGGTCGACGGTCCTCGACGTGGCCAACAATTCCGGGGAGCTGGCCAACCTGGGCCGCCGCACGGCGCAGGTGGCCCGGCGGGTGGCCCGGCGCAGCGCCCCGAGCAGTCCGCTCAACGCGACGGTGTCGCGGCACCGCCGCTTCACCGTGGCGTCCGCTCCGCTGGCGGATTTCCGGCGGCTTCGGGCCCGCTACGACTGCGATGTCAACGACGTGGTGCTGACGGTGATCGCCGGTGCACTGCGCAACTGGCTGCTGTCCCGGGGCGAGCCGGTGGGCTCCAGCCTGACAGTCCGGGCGATGGCGCCGACCTCGGTGTACCCCGACGCCGAGATGGCGGCCGCGGGCCCCGGGCAGGCGATCAGCGAGGTGGCCCCGTTCCTGATCGACCTGCCGGTCGGTGAGGCCAATCCGGTGGTCCGTCTATCGCAGATCGCGCACGCGACCGAATCCCACTCCGCGGTCAGCAGTCTGGTCGATGCGCGCACCATCGTGACGCTGTCGGGCTTCCCGCCGCCCACCCTTCATGCCATGGGCACCCGGGTGGCAACCCAGTACCCGCCGCGGCAGTTCAACCTGCTGATCACCAACGTGCCCGGCCCGCAAGCCCAGATGTATATCGCCGGCGCGAAGTTGCTTGAGACCTATGCCGTCCCGCCCCTGTTGCACGACCAGGTGCTCGCCATCGGGGTGACGTCTTACTGCGGCATGGTCTATTACGGCATCAATGCCGACCGCGACGCCATGAGCGATGTCGAGGTCTTTCCCGAGCTTCTCGCCGAGTCACTGGAACAGCTGATCGACAGCGCCCAGTAGTCCCGTCGTCGTAGTATGCGCCGATGGCAAAGGAAGCATCCAAGAGCAAAACCGGCAAGAAGAGCCCCAAGAGCCCAGAGTCGAAGATCTCCACCACTGTCTACGAAGCCGAAATGTACCGGTTACAAACGGAATTGGTGAAAGTTCAGGAATGGGTTCGAGACACCGGCGCCCGCCTCGTCATCCTCTTCGAGGGTCGCGACGCCGCTGGTAAGGGCGGCACCATCAAACGCATCACCGAGTATCTCAGCCCCCGCACGGCAAGGATCGCCGCGCTGCCGGCGCCATCCGACCGCGAGAAGGGCCAGTGGTATTTCCAGCGCTATATCGAGCACCTGCCCACCAAGGGTGAGATCGTGCTGTTCGACCGGTCCTGGTACAACCGCGCCGGTGTGGAGCGGGTCATGGGGTTTTGCTCGCCGCAGGAGGAGACGCTGTTCCTTCGCCAGTGCCCGATCTTCGAGCAGATGCTCATCGACGACGGAATCATGTTGCGCAAGTACTGGTTCTCGGTCTCCGAGGATGAGCAGCTCCGCCGGTTCAAGTCGCGGCTCAACGACCCGCTGCGGCGCTGGAAACTCAGCCCGATGGATATGGAGTCCATCTACCGCTGGGAGGATTATTCGCGCGCCAAGGACGACATGATGGTGCACACCGACACCCCGGTCAGCCCGTGGTTCGAGGTGGAGTCCCACATCAAGAAGCACGCCCGGCTGAACATGATTTCCCACCTGCTCTCCAGCATCCCGTACCACGAAGTCGAGATGGAGAAGGTCGTCATCCCGGAGCGTCCGCAGATCGGCAACTACCGTCGTCCGCCTCGCGACCTGACGAACTTCGTGCCGAATTTCGCCCACACCCTGATCGGCGACGAAGAGGTCTGATGAGCCCGGGCGTGCGGCGTCGCTAGTCTTTCGGGCATGCGGGTATACATCCCGGCGACGCTGGCCATGCTGTCCGAGTTCGTCGCCGACGGCACCCTGGCGCCGCGCAGCGGCACCGCCTTCGCCGTCACTCCCGGACTGCGCGAGGCCTACGCCGAGGGCGACGACGAGGAACTGGCCGAGGTGGCGATCGGCGAGGCCGCCCTGGCGTCGATCCGGCTGTTATCGGGCGAACCCCCGGAAGCTCCGGCTCGCCGGGCCGTGGTGGTCGCGGATGCCCCGACGGAATCGGTGACGGCGCGGCCCGACCTGGACGACGCCGTCGTCCGGGTGAAGGGCCGGGTCAGCATGGATCAGGTGGCGGCGGTCTACGTCGACAACTCCGATGCCGAGCCGGCCGTGCGGGCCGCCATCGCGGTCATCGACGAGGCCGACCTCGGCGACGAGGACGCCGAACTGACCGTGGGCGACGC
>Ga0194055_10000506_pt1 | contig 31510 bp, 25 predicted proteins | sample SepL449m_MetaG_FD_155482 | JGI IMG/M metagenome (GOLD analysis project Ga0194055, IMG submission 155482) | Anoxic zone freshwater microbial communities from boreal shield lake in IISD Experimental Lakes Area, Ontario, Canada - Sep2016-L442-9m | ecosystem: Environmental > Aquatic > Freshwater >... | reverse complement strand
TACTGGGCTAATCCGCGTTCTAATAAGGTTATTACTTATTGACCTATTAGTGCATTATTTGCCTATGAAATCTCAGATTCAGGTGGCACTTCTGACAAGCGATGAGTGGAGCCGCCTTCGTGACCTGCGTTTACGATCGTTAAGTGAGAGCCCTGATGCATTTGGCGGAACACTAGAGGCTGAGAAGTCTTTCTCAGAAGAGGACTGGAGATCAAAACTATTACAATTAGATTATTTGGTTGCATCGGTTGACTCACGTGATGGTGCCATCATGTCAGTTGAAGTATTAGTTGGTGATCACGGCACAACATGTTGGATTGGTGGTTGTTGGAGTGACCCTCAAGTGCGAGGCCAAGGTACATTTCGCGCGCTATTTAATTTTGTAGATCAGCTTTGTGAATCTAAAGGTTGGCAACGGCAGGGGCTTGGCGTATGGACCGATAATTTTGCTGCAATTGCCGCCTATCGAGCACTTGGATTTACTGAAGCCGGGGAGAAGAAGCCGAGCGAAGGCCACCCTGGTCGTTTTTACATCCATATGGTGCGAGAGAGTAAAGGGACTCACGCACTTGATTGATGATATTTTGAGCCAATGACCAAGCTCTTGCTTGAACCTCACCACGATGGCAGCGAAATTTATGTCTCTAACGCTTCTCCGCGCCTAGGTGAGAAAGTAACTTTTAAAGTCCGCATTCCTAACTCATACACATTTGATCAAGCGATTATACGTTTTTATCATGATGGAGAACCGCGCTGCGTACATAACGTGAGCACCAGATTGCACAGCTAGATAGACGTCAAAGCCAACGAGTTGCGCTAATTTTTCAAGCTCTTGGGCAGCAATATTGATAATTGAAAAACGATCTTGGACATCAAAAGCTAATCGGTATGTGGCTGGGCCGAGGTCATACTCTTTGCCGTGTGCTTGAAGAATTCCGGCACGTGTCATTGCCTTTAGCAAATCATGGGTGCTACTGGTGGGAATCGCTACTCGGTTACTGATCTGTGAGAGAGATTGGGGACCCCTGGAAGCTACATGCTCGAGAACCTCAAAAATCCGCTTGAGACGCTCACTTTCCATAACCTCACCTCACAGATAAAACGGAGTAAGTGCGCCATGTGGAAATAGCTCACTCTTGCGAGACCAATTAGAGTCTTATAGTCAAGGAATCACAATAGCCTTTCGGAATTTCGTATATTTAAAGCTCCAAAACCCCTATAAGTAGCGGAGTTTTCAATGTACTGGTAGCCATACGTTCAAAAGCTCGGAATAAATTCTAAGTTGAAGATCACTTTATCTCTCTGAGAAGTTAAGATAAGCAATTAATTGGAGCTAATGAGGTTCACGATAGATGTATGGAGCAATTAAAAGTAGTGCGAATCAGGTGCCACGCCAGCGCCTAAAAAAAGCATCTACACGCATAACTGACATTCTTGGATATTCTCACGATGCATCACATTTTTTGCTTAGACCGCAAGCAATCTATACTCCTGATAATAATGATGAGATAGCTGAAATCTTTAAACTTGCGAGTCAAGCAGGAACTGGAGTCACTTTTCGCTCTGGTGGAACAAGCCTGAGTGGCCAAGCTAGTACCGATGGATTTTTAGTTGATACTCGCAAAAACTTTCGTGCAATCTCTGTTGGCAGTAATGGGGAAACTGTTACGGCTAGTCCTGGGGCAACTGTACGTGCAGTAAATGCAGCCTTAGTTCGACATAAGCGTAAATTAGGACCAGATCCCGCCAGTGAAGTGGCCTGCACAATCGGGGGCGTGGTTGCTAATAATTCCAGCGGTATGTGTTGCGGAACCGAGCAAAATACTTATCGAACAATCGAATCTATGGTTTTAATTCTGCCAAGTGGCTTGCTCATAGATACTGGTGCCGCCGACGCCGATACTCAACTTAAAGCAAAAGCCCCTGATATTCACGCTGGCTTAATTGCTTTGCGCGATCGGGTTCGATCAAATCCAGCATCGGTAGAGACAATTAGGAAACTATTTAGCATTAAAAACACGATGGGATATGCGGTCAATGCATTAGTAGATTTCGATTCGCCAGTAAAAATCCTAGAACATCTAGTGGTTGGTAGCGAAGGAACCCTTGCCTTTATCGCCCAAGCCACATTTAAGACGGTACCTTCTTATGCCCATATTGCTACGGGCTTACTCGTCTTTAAAGATTTAGCCGAAGCCACCCGCGCTTTACCTGACTTGGTTAGGGCTGGCTTTGCTGCGATTGAACTCATGGATTCGACCAGTCTTCGCGTGGCACAAAGTGATGTGGAAGCAACGTCAGAGTTAAAATCAATTTCGGTGCGTGAACATGCAGCTCTGCTTGTGGAATTTCAAGAGCCATCGGAGCAGGAGCTAAATGAAAAAGTTGTAATTGCTGCTGCACTATTTGCAGGATTGCCATTAGAGCAACCCGCAGAAATGACAACAGATATTAAACTTCGAAATCAGCTTTGGCATATACGTAAAGGCCTTTATGCAAGCGTTGCAAGTAAACGGCCAACTGGAACTACAGCCTTACTTGAAGATATCGCCGTTCCAGTTGATCACATGTTAGAGACGTGCCAAGAGTTGCAAGCACTTTTTCTTAAGCATGGTTACGAGGATAGTGTTATTTTTGGACATGCTCGTGATGGGAATATCCATTTTATGCTTAATGAAGATTTCAATAACCCAAACAAATTAGCACGATACTTAACCTTTACAGAAGAGATGGTTAATTTAGTTTTGGCACAGAGCGGAACACTCAAAGCTGAGCATGGCACTGGGCGAATGATGGCCCCATATGTTCGCCGGCAATACGGGGACGAACTCTATGACGTGATGTGGGAGATTAAACGGTTAATAGATCCTGCGCAGATACTTAATCCTGGAATTATTATGAGTGATAATCCAAAGATTCATCATGAGAATCTGAAGAGTTCTCCAGAGATTGAAGCAGTGGCAAATTCATGTGTGGAGTGTGGATATTGCGAACCTGTGTGCCCAAGTAAGGATCTGACATTGACTCCGCGAACGCGAATAGTCATGCGGCGTGAACTTCAAATTGCGAGAGATGCGGGAGATAGCGCTACAGCTAAGGCGATTTCAGCTGCCTTTGCTTATGATGGCGAAGATACCTGCGCGGTCGATGGAATGTGTGCAACAACCTGTCCTTTATCTATTAATACCGGTTCACTTGTTCGCGAACTTCGAACTCAGAGCGCTAATCCGCTGTTTACACAGCTGTGGTCGCTCGCAGCAAACAATTGGTCGATTTTTACTGCCAGTACTGCGCTAGCACTTAAGGCGCTTTCGTTTACTCCGTTTATGCGCCAATACCCAACTGGGGGCAGTGTCAGAACCCCTAACAAGGTTGATTCACCTGATGCAATCTTTTTCCCATCATGTGTGGGAACTTTGTTTGGTACCAGTGATAGTAGACAAGCTTTTGAGAAGCTTGCAGTTCGTGCAGGATTATCACTTGCTATCCCTGAGGCGATTTCTTCGTTGTGCTGTGGCACCCCGTGGAAGTCGAAGGGATATAAACGCGGGTATGAGATTATGCAAAAGCGCGTTAAAAAAGTGATTGCACAATCCACTGTCGGAAAATTGATCCCAATCGTCAGTGATGCATCTTCATGTTCGCATGGTTTAGCAGAGTTGCTGGCGGCCGACAATGGTTTACAGGTAATGGACTCAGTTGAGTTTGCTGAGAAATTTATACTTCCTCGGTTAACAATTTCACAAAAAGCTAAGTCAATAACCCTTCATCCAACGTGTTCAACTACGGCCTTAGGAATCAATGCTGCACTCACTACCATTGCTTCATATATCTCTGATGAAGTATTTATCCCTGAGAATTGGGGTTGCTGTGGTTTTGCTGGGGACCGTGGATTTACTTTCCCAGAACTAACTGAATCAGCGACCATGATGCAAGCTTCCGAAATCTCAGCTCGCCATGATGACTATTACGTCTCTTCAAATCGGACGTGTGAAATTGGTATGACTCGGGCAACAGGCAAGCAGTATCTACATATTATTGAGGTTCTTGAAGAGCTCTCGCGGTAGGTACGTTTCGCTCACCTATAGTTCTTTAGCACCCAAGTAGACTTTCGACATGAGTGGTGAACTGCTAAAAACTTACCGACAGAATATGGATTCCTTAATCGCCGTGGCCAAGCAATTTAATGAAAAAACTGCCAACCACTCTGTCTCTGATGACCAGTGGACTGCTGCCTATGTGCTGCACCATATGGCCGATGGAGAAATGCATTTTGCGATTCGTTATTTCAACTGCCTAACGATAGAAAACCCACCGATTATCAACTTCAATGAAGATGTTTATCCAAGTGTATTGAACTATCAAGGTCGAGACTGGCGCAACTCTTTAGCGCTCATAGAGAGTATTGGTAATTTAGTTGTTGTTGCACTTTCGCAGCTTTCAGTTGAGCAATGGAGTTCAACCTCGTTGCACTCTGAATTAGGCACCGTAACTTTGACCCAACTGATTTCCAAAGCTTGCGAACATAACAAAGCCCATACTCAGCAACTTAAAGATCTTCAGGTTGCTTAGATGTTTGAGTCGATTTTCTTAGGAATTTTGCAGGGATTAACTGAGTTCCTCCCAATCTCTTCTAGTGCTCACCAACGCATAGCCGGAGAGTTTTTTAGTAATGCCCAAGATCCGGGAGCTCGTTTTACTGCAATCACCCAGATTGGAACCGAACTTGCAGTCCTGATCTTTTTTAGAAATGACATTAAGCGAATAATCACAGCATGGTTTAATCAGAATATTCGTAGAAAAACTTTGTCAGATGCGCACGTGCTAGAGGCGCGCATGGGTTGGCTCATTATTATCGGTAGCGTTCCAATCGTGATTCTGGGTTACTTAGGAAAAGACATTATTGCTAATGATCTTCGTTCCTTGTGGTTGATAGCTTCTGTAATGATTATTTTCGGTCTCATTCTTGGTTGCGCAGATTACTATGGCAAGAAAGTTAGAAACCTAGAAAATTTAACGCTTTCACACGGCCTGTTATATGGCTTCGCGCAATCTCTAGCTTTGATGCCAGGGGTATCTAGATCAGGTGCCACTATCGCCATGGGGCGCTTACTTGGCTACACGCGGGAAGCCGCACTTCGTTATTCATTCTTATTAGCACTACCGGCGGTTTTTGGAAGTGGCCTGTATGAACTTAAGAGTGCCTTGGAAGATAAGGCGAACGTTCAACTATTCTCACTCTCGCAAACTCTTGTAGCAACATCTATAGCTTTTGTCGTTGGTTATGCCGTAATTGCCTGGCTGCTTAAATTCGTCCAGACAAAGAGCTTTATGCCATTCATTATTTATCGTGTTGTTCTTGGCAGTGTCCTGCTCGTTTTATTAGCCCTTGGTGTCATCAACGCCTAGCCGCTACACAGTGCTTCTCCCAATATTCACATGATTAAAGCACAACTAAAAGCTGCCTTACCTAGTATTTTTCATTCATGAGTCAACAGTCAACCATTCTTTTTAAGGCTTGGGCAAAGAGCCCTATCTCTCGCCGATCACTTTTTGGATTGGCAGCTATGACGGCTTTAGCATCAACGCCAATTGGTAAAGCGTTAGGTGCCACAACACCAGTTGTTAATCAGATTTTGGGAAGACCAACTGGAACATCGGTTGCTCTGAGTGTCTTAAGCTCTGAGGATTTAGTTGCTTTCGTCGAATATAGTTACACAAAAACTCGATATACAAATAAGAGTTCACAAGTAGGTATTTCTTCAGGTAACCCAGCAGTCTTCGAACTCACTAATTTGAAGAACAGCTCAAAGGTTTATTACAGAGTGAGTTATAAAACTGGCTCAGCAAAAACATTTACAGCAGGAAAGCAGTACTCCTTTACGACTGCACGAAAAGCCGGAACTTCCTTTACCTTCTCAGTTCAAGGTGACACACATCCAGAACGTGCTGGAAAAATGTTCAACTCGGATCTCTATTACGTAACTATGGCTAATATCGCCTCCCAACAGCCAGACTTTCATATTCTGCTCGGTGATGATTTCAGTATTGATCCAATCATCAGCAAAGGTCTAGGTGATCAAGGGAATGTCGAAAAAATATATAGGACTCATCGTGATTGGCTCTCAATTGCCGGCAGCAGCGTACCTATCTATTTAGTCAACGGAAATCATGAACAGGCAGCACAGTATTTATTGGATGGGGGAACAACTAACCCAGCAGTGTTAGCGGGCAATGCCCGATTGAAGTATTTTCCACTTCCAGCACCAGATAGTTTTTATACTGGTGACATTTATGAGATTCCGGGAGTGGGTCTGCCTCGTGATTATTACTCATGGACATGGGGAGACGCGCTCTTTATTTCACTAGATCCTTATTGGCACTCGAAATTTGCAGTAGACAATGTTGCTGGTGCTGTCGTTCCCGAAGATATCCCAGTGGCTACTCCTAGTGCTGCTGCCTCTGGCGTTGAATCACCAGCCCCAACTAACTCCCAAACACCAGTTAAACCAAAGGTGCCCAACAAACCTGCACCTGCGGCATCACCTGCTACAGGAATGGGCAGAGCCACTGATTTATGGACAATAGGTATCGGTGATGAGCAGTACGCATGGTTGAAAAAAACTCTTGAAACTAGCACAGCTAAATATAAGTTCGTCTTTGCCCATCACGTACTAGGAACTGGTCGAGGAGCAGTAGAAGTATCGACTAATTACGAATGGGGCGGTATAGATCCCAAGGGTAAAAGTACTTTTGCTAAAGAACGTCCGAATTGGGAGTTACCAATTCATGATCTAATGGTTAAAAACAAAGTGTGTATTTTCTTTCAAGGCCATGACCATATATTCGTACACCAAGAGCGCGACGGCTTGGTCTATCAGTCAATGCCAAATCCAGCCGATGATACTTTCTCCTACTTCAATGATGCTGCCTATACATCGGGAGTGAAAGCACCGAACTCTGGCCACGTCCGAGTAAGTGTTACATCGAGTGGGGTCAAAGTAGAGTATTTCTTAGCTGCAAGAACAATAGATACAAGTCGTAAGAATTTACAGATTGCGCACAGCTATACAGTGAAACCAAATGGAAAGTAAGAATAAGTAACCCTGCAATTTTAACTCTTTTGTAGTGGTATAGCTACTTACTGTGATTCACGAGATAAAGAAAACTACTAACGTGATTGACGTAATACTCATAAAAGGGCTACCCCTCACTATTTTCTCTGATTGAAGAATCGGTAATGAAAAGATTTCCTTGTAAGTAAGACCACAGGGAGAGATGAGAATTAAAGTGAAATCAGTAAATACCTCTAAATTAGTAAAGGTTTTAGTCGTTCTAGTTACAAGTGCTCTATACATGGCAAATATTGGTCCTGCCGATGCGGCCACAAAGTCAATCACTTGTTACAAAGGAACTGTTGTCAAGAAAGTAACCTCGGCTAATCCAAAATGTCCAGCCGGTTACACAACTACAAAACCAGTTGCAAAACCGGTTGCATCAGCTAGTGCACCCTCAAAATCAACCGCTGCAGTAATTGCTTTCAACGGAACATTCACTGGAAAAATCGGTCTCCTGTGGGGAGATAGCTACGTACAAGTTACGTCAGTTGATGCATCCGGAACTAACGCACTTGGTCTGAGTGATTTAGCGGGTATTGGATCTGCTGCACCAGCTAATCAGTGCGATACTTTTAATGGCTCAGGAACGATCAGTGGTGGTGGAAATAGCCTCAAGGTCGCCTTCGATACAAGTGCTAAAGCTTGTGCAGAAGATGCAGATGCGCCAACAACTATCGCGATTACTGGAAACGCAGTAATTAATGGTGGAACTGGTAAATATGCAGGAGCTACGGGAACGTTGAAAGTAACTGGAAGTTTTGCAATTAAGTCAACAACAGCTGGAAAGAGTGAGACAAATGCTTTCAAGATCACTCTTAGTGGAAATATCAATACAAAGTAATTGAACAAACCTCAAGTAGTACTTATATATAGAAGGAGTTGAAATGAACAGAAAGATATCAACCGCAATCATCAGTGCAGTAGCACTTATAGGCGGTATTTTTGTCGGAGGAACACCTGCGCAAGCTGCACCAGCAGCATCAACGCTAATCCTCTCGGGCGGTAGCGGCGTCTATGGACTTGCTCCCATCACAATCAATGCAACGGCAAATAACGCCGGTAACGTAAAGTTCTTTGCAGGTGGAGTAGCTATTGTCGGTTGCGAAGCAGTTCCTACGACCACAGTGACACCTTTCGTTGCTAGATGTGCTTGGATGCCAGCTGCAGCAGGAGCAGTTGCTCTTTCTGGAGTATTCACACCAACAGATGCCGCCGCTTTTTCACCTATTGATTCACCAGTCTTTAATGTAAAAGTCGGTGTACCAGTACAGGGCATAGTCTCACCAATCCACATCTACGTTGACACGGTATTAGCTAGTGGTTCAACTGGCGCATTGGCTCCACGTTTTGGGGTTGGTTGCACTATTGCCAGCGAATACATTATTGGTCAAACAATTGTCTTCCGAATCTATGCTAATAATGCCGATCAAGGCGGAGCAGTGATGGATACAAATAACACTGCTAAAGCATTTATCGAAGTTGCAGGCGTTAAAGATCCACTCCCAATGTCTTACGGCAATCACAGCGGAGTAGCTTTCTGGACCGCGATTCTTAAGACTGGTGCTGCACCTTTGTACAACACATTAGGAATTATCAGCTACAAAGTCACAATGGTCGCTAAGGACACAACATCCATGAAGGTTCTTTCAACCAAGCTAGTTCCTAAAATGCTCAACGGAAAGCGTGTTGTTGAAAATGGCAGCGTTGTTTATGAGCGCGTGAGTTACTACCGCACAGTTACCGTTTCGCCAGTTCTTAAAGGCGCAACTGCAACATGGGCATCGAACTTTACCGATACATCTAAGTTGACTCTTTACGCACTTCCAAATGCCTAAATCACTATTCGGAGAGAAGGTAAGAAAATGAAAGCGCAGTTAAGTAGAAAATTTAGAAGTGCAGTTGCTGTTAGTTCAGTTGTTGTATTCACCATGGCAGTAGCCATGGTGAATCCAGCAAGTGGCGCAGATGCTGCTGTTGGAACCACATTAATCGCCCCAGCTGGAATTCCAAATGTTCCGGCAGTTCCTTTTACCGGAACAAAGGTTGCGGCATTTACGTCACCTCAATCGATGGTCAACTTAAGCGTTGTTCCTGCACAAGGCATTGTGGGCGATCCTATGGTTGTGTCGGGCAAAGCTATGGCGCCGAATGCTACGTTCACGTTAACGTGGTCGACATCTGATGCCAGTTGGGTCGCAGGAATAGAACCAAATACGGTCAACTACATGGGAACTAGTTATGTTAACTACAACGTTGACATGGCAACTGTTACAACCGATGCCACAGGCTCGTTCACTTTCAAAACAAAGATTCCATCAGACTGGGGCGGGGTACATGACATCTATGCGATAGCAGCAGGTGTCGGCGCTGGCCATGGCGGTATTCAAGTAGCACGTGGATTCACAATGACACCAACGAGCGGTCCAGTCGGCACCCCAATAACCGTTACATATACAGGCCTTGGACCTAAGTTGTATGCAGCTGGTTCAGCTCTCATTTATGACAACCACTTTGCGGGTGAAATGATGGCACGCTGGACTAGAGGAACAGCAACTGCCGTCATTTTGGCCGCAGGTGGGGTTGGTAAGCACTATGTCCAAGCTAATGAAGCTATCTCCTTCTCTTACTTAAACGTGATGCAGTCACCAGTACCTTATGCAAATAGTGGCTCTGGAGTCTTCACAATTACGAAGGATAATGGAGCTTTCAAGCCATGGACTCAGTGGCCAGCTAAGGTAACTCCATCAGTATCTGCGCGTACAACCTTGTCAAATATTGGATTGGATCCTGCTACTAAGGCAGTTGCCTCCCTTTCAGTTGAGAGCGGCCCAGTTGGAAGTAAGACAACTGTGAATGTGAATGGATTAACAACTACTGGATCTCACCTAATTGTTTGGGCAACAGTTGTTGGTAATCGCGTTAACTGTACGACAGGTACTTGCTGGGTTTACAACTCAATTCCGTTGGCTACGGTTGATGTTTCGGGTAGCTCAATAAGCAAAGAGGTTACAATTCCAGATCACCTTGGTGGTTGGCATGTAATTCAGATTAAGCAAGGCGACATGATCGAAGCTCAGACCTCCTTCTACGTTAAAGAAAGCATTATGCCTTTCCTTGATAAGAATGGTAAGACTATTGGTTTAGGTCTAGCTAAATCTGATCTCTCTGGATCTATTGAGGCATTTGCTAAGGGCGGCGCAGGAGCACCTACAAATTCCTTCAAACAGGGCGAAGAGTTTACGATCAGTATTAAAGGTGTGGGTTGGACTCAGTTCGATAACACTTTGGCCGTCACCTATGACAATAGTTATATTGGTTACGGATGTGGATTTAACTCCAATGGATATCTCGTTGTTCACTTGAAGGCGTTGGGTGGAGTTGGTACTCATATTATTGATTTACGACCACTTCTTTATACTCAACAACCATCATATGGAAATACGCCATATGGTATGACTCCTGTTTTAACGTTTGATCGTGATTTCGCAGGGTTAGCGTTTGGATATCAAATTCCAGCGTTCCACTTTGCAATTAATATCACGAAGTAGTACTAACTTGAGGGACTAAAGCCTCACTTCTGGTTCATCCAGGGGTGAGGCTTTAGTTTTTAATACTCGAGCAATTCCTTCTGGAAGCCACCAATTCCAGCGGCCCAGCAACACCATGGAGCTTGGCAATAACAGACCCCGGATCAATGTGGCATCAATCAAAATACCCACCGCAAGACCAATTCCTAGCTGCTGCAAACCAGCAAAGTGGCCGTTTATTAAACCACTGACTGCGCCAACTAAAATTACTGCCGCTGCACTCACTACGGTTCCAGTATGTGCCAGACCTTCGACAATTGCTTGCGAATTACTGGCGCCGTTATCTCGCGCTTCACGCATTCTAGAAACGAGGAAGACTTCATAATCCATCGATAGGCCAAAGAGAACAGCAAAGAGAAAGATAACGACCCAGACTTCTATTTGGTCAAGGCGATATGTACCCAAGAGCGATGATGCAAAACCAAATTTGAAGACAAGAACAAGGGCACTTAGGGCAGTTGCGATTGATAACAGATCTAGGGCAATGGCTTTTATAGGCAAGATCACCGAACGCATTGCGCGCATAAGAATGAGGAAAGTAAGAATCGGTATGAGCAGAATAATCCAAGGAAAACTTGCAAAAATTGTATGCACTAAATCGACACCCTGTGCTGGTGCGCCACCCACATATAGTTTTACACTCTTTGGAAATCCTGCCTCCGGAATATAATTAAATCGCAGCTTTTTCACTAATTCTTTGGTAGATGCATCACCTAAACCATCGGTAGCTATAACAATAATGCGCATGTATTGCCCTGTTGGATCTGTAAATGTTGGCTCTTGTCCGGCAGCAACTAGAAATGTATGGGGATTATCTTGTATCTGGGTGATGAGTGTCATTTTAGCAAGAGCAATATCAGGATCGGCAGATAGCTGGGGTGCACCAAGGTCGATGGCAATCTCAATGGGGGTGATAACTCCATTGCCCACTCGATCTGTAATCATCGCCAAAGCCTTAGCGGATTGAAGATTTTGCGGAATTGCAGTCAGTGAACTTGGCGTTACCTGTAAGAAAAGGACCGATGAGGCGATCGCAAGTAAAATGACAAGTGCAGTTGCAAAAACCACTCGGGGACGGGCTACGACTCCGCGAGCTAGCTTTGCCCATAAACCACTCATGACTTCGGTCCGCCCGATAAGTCCTTTAAAACCTGCGGGAAGTGTGGCTTTTCGCCCGAAGATTGAGAGAAGAGCCGGCTGCAAAGTCAATGCAGTAAGAATACAGGCGAGAGGGACAATAATGGCTGCCAAGCCCAGTGAGCGAACAAATGGCACCGGTACTAAGAACAGTGTTGCAAGTGCGATTGAAACGCTCAGGCCAGAGATTACAACTGTGCGTCCAGCAGTTTTCATTGTTCTCGCGATTACTTCATCGCTATTTAGTTCGGGATGATTCATCAGCTCGCGCCTGAAACGATGAAGAATTAAGAGTGAGTAATCGATTGCTAGACCTAATCCAATGAGTTCTACGATATTTGGAATGTAGAGAACCATTAAGAATTTTTGAGCCAGTAACGAGATAATACCTAAAGCCAACGACACCGAAGCTAGAGCAAAAATTAGTGGAATATATATGGCCCAGCAAGCACCCAGCATCAGTATCAAAAGCAATAACGCAACAATAATTGCAATCCCTTGGCCATGCCGCAAATCAGATTTAAGTATTGGAGTTACATCGCGCTCGATTGCAGGTGGCCCAGAAACTAATGCTTTGCTCAAGCCAACTTGTACAAGTGCCGCACGCAACGTGTCGGTATAGGTGGCTGCCTTTAATAAGTCGTAGGAAGTAGAGATATTGACGTAGAGAACTCCGCCTAAGGCTCGGTGGGCAACAACATTCGCTGTAGGAATTGTTTGTGCGGCAGTGGCAACGCTTTGATTGAGTTGAACTAATTCATCAGGTGTAGCGTTTTTAAACTTATAGATAACGGTAAATGAGCCCTCAATATTTTCATCAAATTGATCACTAAGAATCTGTGATGCTCTGGCCGACTCACTTCCAGGAACTGTCAGTGAGGTAGTTAATTGGTCATTGAGCTTGCCGCCAGCAAAGACTCCTAGGATGATTACAAGTAACCAGATAGTGAGAATCGCAAAACGATGTCGCAGTGCCGAGCGTGTTAGTTTCTCGAGCATTAGCCAATACTAATTGAGTTAATTACCCGGGCTAACCGTTGACATGTTGAAATCCTTAATAACAAGCGGAGGAACGGCCATATTGAACACATCCCCAGCCCATTCACGTGGTTGAGTCCATTCGGTGGCACCAGCATGTGCAATGCGGTTGAGCGCAGAGACTGGAGAGTCATTCCAACGGAAGTTATTTGTTGTACCAACAACTTCTCCGCCTTTGACATGATAGACGCCATCACGAGTTAGGCCAGTAAGAAGTAGTGAGTTTGGATCCACCATTCTGATGTACCAGAAAGTAGTCAGAAGAAGACCATCATCAACCTTTGAGATCAAATCAGACAATGTTCCTGCTCCGCCATCAACGCTCATGATTGCATTCTCACCAAGAGGCGTGAAATCAAGAGAAGTTAATGCAGCCGTTGCACGAGTTTGAATCAAGGATTGCAGTACTCCATCTTTCATCCAGTCCACATGTTTAATAGGTTGGCCGTTATCAAATACTGAAGAGAATGGTGAGCTAACTGCCGTACCTACAAAGTTAGCCGTAGGCAATTGTTTATAGTCAGGGTCGCTAAAGAACTGGAAACCAACGTTGGATAGTTTTTCTCCGACGCGAGTTCCGCCACCTTTCTTAGAAAAAACGCTCTGGCCTTCAAAGGCATCTCGTGCTCCAGAGACCCACATCATATATGTGAAGAGGTCGGCCACAGAGCCCGAGGGCAAAATTGTGTCATAGCGACCTGCAGGCAGATCTACTTTAGTTGCCTGCCAGTTAAGGCGCTGGCGAATATCGGCATCGATACGTGGAACCGAGACGTTACTAAAATCTCGAGTTTCGATACCAGACCAGGTAGAGCGAGAACGCTCGTGGGACTTACCGGTCATCTCTACGCGGCCTACAGGTGAGTCTTTTCGCAGACGCATTCCACCCTTTGAGCCAATCCACGTTGTTTCATGTGTGTGTTCGGCGTAACCAAAGAGTTCAATTTTATCCCTGACTGATTGTGCAAACATGTCACCAAGGGCTGGAGCAAAGCTCTTAAAGATTTCTGGTCCAGTAGGAACGTGCTCTGCAGCCCAGTTGCCAATCGAAATGTCCTTAGCCAATGGCGCAAAATCCTGCGCCTTACCTGCGGCTTTTGCCGCCACAATGGCTTGTTCTAGCAGCACTGGAATGTCGGCTTCATTGACATCGGTACGTGTAACACCACCAGATGCCATTCCACCCTCAAACGCAACGAAAGCTATGACGGTCACGCTGCGCTCGGTAATAACACCGTTAGTTGTTAATGTACTTGCGGCCCAGCGAAGATTTGCCTGAGTCTTATCTTTAACAACAACTATGCAGTCATCACATGTAGCTTCTGATGTGATCTTTTCAATTAGATCTTGAGCAGAAATCATTTTCCGGCCTCCGCAACAGTGTTGAGAATATTAACTTTGTCGAATATCGCTGCCGGGCATCCATGACTAACGGCTGCAACCTGACCAGGTTGGGCCTTGCCGCAGTTAAAAGCTCCACCTAAAACATACGTGGATGGACCTCCAACGACCTTCATAGAGCCCCAGAAATCTGTGGTTGTAGCTTGGTATGCAACATCTTTTAACTGACCAACGATTTTCCCATCCTTAACGCGATGGAACTGTTGTCCGGTAAATTGGAAGTTATAGCGCTGCATGTCGATAGACCAAGACTTATCTCCCTTGATGATAATTCCATCCTCCATCGATGAAACCATCTCATCGTAAGTCGGCCCCGTCGGATTTGGCTGAAGTGAAACATTTGGCATTCGCTGAATTGGCACATGTGCGGGGGAGTCTGAATAGGCGCAGCCATTACTTCGATCGCGATTAACCGCTGCTGCGATTCGACGGTCCAATTGATAACCGACCAAGATTCCATCTTTAATAATGTCCCACTGTTGGGCTGCGACGCCTTCATCATCAAATCCAACCGTGCTTAAACCATGAGGAGTATTGCGATCACCTGTCACATTCATAAGTGGTGATCCATATTTTAAGGTGTTTAACTTATCGGGGGTGGCAAATGATGTACCGGCGTAGTTGGCTTCATAACCAATTGCGCGATCAAGTTCGGTTGCATGGCCAATAGATTCATGAATTGTCAGCCACAAGTTAGATGGGTGAACTAAAACATCGTATCGACCAGGTACAACTGAGGGGGAGGCTACTTTTTCAGCCAACAATGTTGGTAGTTCTTCAATCTCAGCATCCCAATTCCAATGCTTATTTCCCATCCATTCCCAGCCAAAACCTGAAGGGGCGGCAAGTGTGCGCATGGACTCAAAGCCACCTGCGCCGATTGAAATCGCCTCAATTTGCGTCTGCATGCGAACACGTTGCTGGGTCGTACTGGTGCCATATGAATCTGCGTAATGCTTTTGTTCTTTTACGTACATGGCGTGGGCTGACGTGTGATTAACATTGTTGCTCTTTAAAAGTGAATTACTTAACTGAGCTAAGCGATCTTTCTTATCTGAATCAGATATTGAGAATGGATCGATTTCATAATCAGAGACCCATGTCTTTTGTGCATAGACAGGCTCAGTGACAAGGGTGATCTCTTGCGTAGAAAGCGGTTTAGAAGTTATGGCCATGGCTACTGCAGTGCGTGCCAGTTGTTGCGCGGCTTTTACTGAAATCTCTGGACTAGATGCAAAGCCCCAAGCACCGTTAACAATGACGCGTACGCCGACGCCAGCGAGTGTTTCATCGCTCTGCGTCTCTGGCTTTGCATCACGTAGGGCTAGTAAGCCTGTGCGAGTGCGCTCGATTCGAACATCCACATGCGATGCTCCAGCGCTCGTTGCGGCTGCAATGGCCGCATCTGAGACTGCGGTTAATGGAAGGTTAAGAAAATCTGCATCAATAGTTTTATTCACGCCGACACTTTAAAGCACGCCCTCGGTAGGTGCCACAGGGGAGTTGTTTGAGGTGCCATCCCAGATGAAAAAAGGGGCGAAATGAGAGAAAAAAGCGAGAAATCTCATGAATTTCTGCCCGTTAATGCGTGGTTATGCCTGCTTGCAACCCCTTTGCTGGCAAGATTGCTGTATTAACTTCAACCCAGTACTGGAGAGACCTTTATGAATAAAAAAGAGATCGTTGCAAAGCTAGCCGCAGATTCAAAGCAGTCAGAGAGTGCTGTCTCATCAGTGCTAGAGGCACTTGAAGGTCTAGCTATTTCAATGCTTCAGAGCAAGGAGAAGCTAGTTCTTCCAGGCTTCATTTCAATCGAGGCAGTTGCTCGCGCAGCTCGTTCAGGACGTAACCCACAAACTGGCGCAGTTCTGCAGATTCCTGCACGCACTGGCGTCAAGGTAAGTGCTGGAACAAAGCTCAAGAAGGCAGTTGCTTCATAATCTAGGTATTCAAATAAAAGAGGGCGTGAGAATCTCACGCCCTCTTTTATTTTTAATGTTTTATGGATACAGACCACGTAACTTATGTGCCTCAGCAACACGAGCAACACCTAACATATGCGCAGCTTCACGCCATGTGACTTTACGAGTTGTAGCCATCCCTTCAACCTCATTAAAGGCCTTTAACATAATGCGATTGAGGTTAGTTTTTACCTCACTAGCATCCCATGCATAGTTTTGTTTATCTTGCACCCATTCGAAGTACGAGACAATTACACCGCCCGAGTTAGCCAAAATATCGGGCACAACCAAGATGCCCTTCTCATTTAATATCGCATCTCCTTCAGGTGATGTTGGAGCATTTGCACCTTCAACGACAACTTTGGCTTTAATGCCTAATGCACTGTGGCCGGTAATTGCATCCGATAACGCTGCGGGAATCAGCACATCGACATCTAAATGCAGTAACTCCTCATTTGTAAGACGATCGGTACCCGGTGCATCTAAATTCTTATGAACCAAGAAGTGCTCCCATAAATCACTCACACTCTTAAAGCCTGTGACCGCTCCATTGACATCGCTGACTGCAACAATCTTTAGACCCATGCCTTCAAGTGCGATGGCAGCCCAGTAACCAACTTTTCCAAAACCCTGAATTGCAACAGTTGCACCGATTGGATTAATTCCGCGAACTCTCAACCCTTGCAACGTTGAAATTGCAACACCATCTCCGGTAGCTGAGTTGCGTCCTAATGAACCACCAAGCACGATCGGCTTTCCAGTCACAACTCCAGGTACTGAAAAACCGGCGTTGACTGAGTACGTATCCATCATCCACGCCATATTGCGCTCGTCAGTTCCAACATCAGGTGCTGGAATATCGCGCTCGGGTCCGATGATGGGCAAAATCTCCGATGTATATCGCCGCGTTAAGCGCTCATTTTCACGGTCAGATAACGTGGCGGCATCTACTGCAATACCGCCTTTAGCCCCACCAAAGGGCAGGTTAGTCAATGCGCATTTCCATGTCATCAACATCGCTAGTGCGATTGTCTCTTCAAGGTCAATTTGTGGATGAAAGCGAACTCCACCCTTGGATGGACCACGCGTTGTTGAGTATTGGACTCGATATCCCTTATACATTTCTACTTTGTCGTTATCACGACGCAAAGGTACGGCGACTTCTAAGATTCGCCGAGGTGTGGACAGTGTTTGCCAATCATTTTCTGAAAGGCCTAATTGATCTACTGCCGTGCGTAATTGCGCGCGCGCAGTTTCGAAAGCTGACTCCGTTGACATGTCATGAATCTATGTGAAAAACTTCGAAAACGCTAATTTAAAAGGGGTATGGCGTGGCTTTAGAGTGATGTCACTTGGTGAGTTGCATTACTTAGCCACTTTGGATTTATTTCTACACCCCATCCAGGCCCTGATGGAATTTGAATTTTGCCACTTTCAATAGCAAATGGATCACCAAGAAATAGATCTTTTTGCCATGGATAATAATCAAAGCCTTCAATTGAAAACTCTAAGTATTTTCCTGGATTATCTATTGCACCTAAAAGATGCATAGTGCAAATTGTCACAAGTGAAAGATTGGCGCTATGCGGAGTAATTGACATATTAGCTTTCTTGGCCATCTCTACAACTTTTAACGTGCGCCAAATTCCACCCATATACATAATGTCTGGTTGTAAAATGTCTACAGCTCGCATATCGATCATGCGTTGCCAGGTAACTAAATCCCAATCTTGTTCGCCGCCTGTTACATCAATGGCCAGTGCGTCGGTAACCTCTTTGGTCTCTTCAAGCTCCCAGTACTTACATGGTTCTTCAAAGTGCGTAATACCTTCGGCCTCAAGGAGTACACCAACTTCAATTGCACGTTTAGGTGAAAAACCACTATTGCCGTCGACCAATTTTGAAATTCCATCGCCTAGTGCGCGAGAAACTACTGGGACAACTTCTTCTGTGCGTCCTGGCCATTCATCGATATCATTTCCGCACTCTGCAGCTACGCGCCATTTAAATGCATCAAAGCCATACGTGTCACGTAACTTTACGAAGCGTTCGGCCTCCTCTTGTGGTGTGATGTCGCGCTTCATAGACGATGCATACGTGCGAAGTTTCTTTGGAACGCCCCCAAGCAGCTCGACAACTGGCTTACCTTCGGCGCGGCCACGCAGATCCCACAGCGCCGTATCTAGCCCGGCATTTGCACGGCACCGATAGCTACCTGGAAATTTATGCTCTTTGGCTTCGATAAGCGTAATTAAGGCACCGATATCCGAGGCATCTTTACCGATCGCCCATGGCGCAATTTGGCGATGAAAGACTTTGGCAGTTATGTCAGCGTTGTAGTTTGAAGTTTGACCCCAGCCAATGTGTCCATCGGTTGTAGTAACCTTTACAAAGCAAACAAACTCATCGGTAAAAGTCTCGAGCGACGAGATTTTTCCGAACATTATCCAGCAGCCTTTACAAACACTGGCATATCTAGAAGTGAAACTTTCACTGGTGCACCTGCACCAAGTCCAGCGGCGTCAGGACTTGGCAACTGGGCGGTAACGCGGGTTCCGTCATTGAGCGAAATACTTAAACGACATGTAGCACCCAAGAAACTAGCCGAGAAGACGGTTGCATTTCCCGATTTGCTTGCAACAACATCAAGGCTTTCAGGTCGTACTAGAGCAATTCCATTACCAGATGTAATGGAGCCGGGTAGAGTTTTTACAACCCCACCAAGAATTTCAATTGTCCCACTACTTACTTTTCCAGCAATCGGATTAGTTAAACCAACGAATTCAGCGACAAAGGCAGTATTTGGACGATCATAGAGTTCAGCCGGTGCTGCAATTTGTTCAAGAACACCATTGCGCATGACACCAACTCGATCGGCGATGCTAAGCGCTTCTTCTTGATCGTGAGTTACAAATAGAGTCGTGGTGCCCAGCTCCACTTGAATGCGACGAATTTCTTCGCGCAGCTGCGTGCGAACTTTGGCATCCAGGGCCGAGAGCGGTTCATCTAGAAGTAAAACTTTTGGAGATATTGCTAAGGCGCGAGCAAGTGCAATGCGCTGTTGTTGTCCACCCGATAATTGGTATGGATAGTGGTTAACGTGGGTAGATAGGCCAACTAAATCTAATAACTCACCTGAGCGCGCTTTGCGCTTGTCGGTAGTTATTTTATTTGCCCGAAGTTTCAAGCCGTATTCAACATTTTCACGCGCAGTCATATGAGGAAATAAGGAGTAAGCCTGAAAAACCATACCCATTCCACGCTTGTTAGCGCTTTGGAAAGTGACATCCTTACCATCCACAATCATCTGACCGCGATCTAACCCTTGAAGTCCAGCTAGTGCACGAAGGGCAGTTGTCTTTCCGCAGCCAGAAGGACCAAGCAGAGCCACGAGTTCGCCTTCGGCGATATCGATAGTTAAGCCGTCGAGAGCTTTGACCTTGCCAAAGTGCTTAACAAGATCTACTAACTGTACATATGCTGATGAGCTCAACGTATGGGTCCTTATCTCTTAGGCGATGTCAACATCAAGGACGGCGCCTTGACGTTTTTTGGTAGGGATGATGAGCAACAAGAAGATAACAAAGAGCAAAGAGGCAAGTGAAACTGCAACCGCCACGTTGCCATTTTGTCGGCCAATTTGAGCAATGACTACTTGGAACGTCTTGAAGTTAAGAATATTTGAAATTGTGTATTCGCCAAGCACTAAGGCGATCGCGATAAATGAACCATTAACGATTCCAGTTTTAATAGTTGGCATGATGATTCCAAAAATTACCCGTGAAATCGATGCGCCCAAAGTAGTGGCGGCTTCAGCTAACGTATGAATATCAACGGCATCAAGGGCGGCTGACAATGAGCGATACGTGTAGGGCAGAATCAGCATGGAGTAAACGCCAGCTAAAGTAATCGGTGACTCGTTGATGTTGATTGAGATCCATCGGTACAGTGGAGCGATTCCTACCACAATAACAATAGCGGGGATGGCAAGTGGTAGTAAGCACAAGAGTTCAAATGGTCGGCGTAGAACCGGAAGCTTTAAGTGAACCCAGATTGCTGTGGGAACAATCATAAATAAAATCAGTGCCATGACTATTGCTGCTGTAATTAAAGAGCGTGAAATTGCAGCCAAAAGATCTGGTTGCGATGCAATCATTGTCCAGGCACGGAAAGTACGACCTTTATCGGCAAAACCAAAAGGCTTAGTAGAAAAATCAAACATCGCATACAACGGCACTAAAAGGTATAGCGCAACGAATGAAATAATTGTCCAGCGCCATAAGCGCACACCCATTGATTGCTTCATCGCTTTTGCTCCCACTTACTGACTTTTCGACGAAGCAGTGCGTAAAGACTCATCACGATAATGACAACGATGACCATGAATAGTGATAGAGATTTTGCTTCGGCGGGGTTTGATCCACCGGTCTCACTTGTTAGGGCGGTAGCGATCTCAAGCGGAGTTAAGAAGTCTGAAAGATTGATCAACGTATTTGCTGTTGCATACGCTGAAAATGAGTTCACAAAAAGTAGGAGCGCGGCACCAGCAAATGATGGCGTCAAAATTGGTATTCCAATGCGTAACCAGTATTCGTAGGCTTTGCCACCTAAAGCATCAGATGCCTCGCGCCACTGAGGTTTTAAATTCTCTAACGTTGGCAAGAAGACTAGAACCATGAGTGGAATTTGGAAAAATGTATAGAGGATACTCAAGCCCGTCATGCCGTAGAGCCACGTTGAATCGGCTAAAAAAGTATTAGGTAAGAACTTTACTGCCAGACTCGACACAAGACCGTTAAAGCCAAAAGTCGCCAAGAAAGCAAAGGTCAACATTACTCCGCCGAACTGAGCTAACACACTGCTGAGCGCGACAGAGACTTTATAAAAAACTCCACCTTGTTTTCCGGTAGCTATCGCCCAAGCAAACAATCCACCTAGCAAAGCACCAACGATTGCAGTCTTTGCCGATAGTTCAAGGGAGTTAGCAAATGCATGTCGAGCAACAGGGGAGTTGAAAACCTCTTTCAAAACGGTGGTACTGAACTTACTGTTGTTATCTTTTACTGCGCCAGAGACAACGTTCCAGGTCGGATATAAAAGAAAGAGTCCACTAAAAAGTAAAAAGGGTAGCACTCCAAGATATGCAGTTTTACTGCGCCAATACCGAGAACCGGTCCTGCCATTGGCAGAACCGGTTCCCTTGTATTGAAGTTGAGTCAATTAATTGATCTTAGTTTTTAGCTTGTTCCTACAGCTGCTGGCCACGCAGTCTTAAGATACACGCGAGCCTTTGCTGTCTGATCAGAAGTTGCTTTTTCAGCAACTACTTTGCTGTTACCGATTGATGCAATACCTGCTGCAGATGCACGGCCAGTCTTTATTAGCCATACCCACAGCGTTGGTGTTGCTCCGCCAGTTGCGAATACTGTTGCACCTATTTCACCAAGTGTGTACTCCATCCAGAGACGAGCACATGCTGGATGTGGTGCCCATGCTGAAATTGCCATGTTGTAAGTAGAACCAACTGCAGCAGGGGTATACATCTTCCATACCTTGCCAGCCGCTGCCATCTGCTTTACGACGCCCGCTTGGATGTAGCCATTATCAATAACAACTGGAGTCTGTCCAGATGCGATTGTGGCCTCAGTTGGGTTTACGTTGATGAAGTTACCGGCAGCCTTCAACTTAGCGAAGAAAGCAACGCCTTTAGTGACATCATCAAAAGTTCCACCAAGTGCCTTATTAATCATGAAGATACCGTTCATAGCAGCAGATGAACCTAGTGGGTCACCGTTTAGAGCAATCTTGCCCTTAAACTTTGGATCCAATAGATCATCGAGCTTAGTGATTGTGCCAAGTGCTCCGCTGTAACCAATTGTCATGGTTCCTGTGTAGTTAGGAGTTACTTCAGCTGTTGGATCTACAGTTGAAGCAAACTGCAAGTAGTTCCATGTCTTGACCTTGTATGGTGCAAATGTCTTTGTGCCTAAGTACTTAACGGCAACGGCTAGACCAATATCAAAGACGTCAGGTGAGCGAGTTGTGCCCTTATTTGTTACTGCGGCATCAATCTCTTCCTGAGAAGATCCTTCTGGGTTAGCTTCATCGATCTTGACGCCGTATGTCTTAGCAAATCCTGTAATCATGTCACCGTAGTTTGCCCAGTAATGAGGCAGCGCGATCACGTTGAGTTGTCCTTCCTTCTTGCAAGCGGCAGCTAGTGCAGTCATTCCTCCGCCTTGTGAGGCAGAAGTAATCGTTGCGTAGTTAACCTTTGCAGAAGCTGGTGTAATTCCAACTGCTGGTATCACGAGTGCTACAGCAACAGCTGCAACAACGGATCCAGTAGTGAGTTTTGAAAACTTCACTGATTTCCCCCTAATGTGTTAAGTGGTAAGTGGTATGTAATTTTCATACATCCATTTATCTTGCAGTACACGTGTTGACTGCAAGTAAATAGAATTTTTACTTACGCGGATCCACCTTTAGTCAAAGACCAAGACGTTTCGCGCTCCCTCTCCAGCTCTCAAACGATCAAAAGCTAGATTAAGACCCTCTAAACCTATCCGTTCTGAGATAAGTTCGTCCAGAAATAGGTGTCCATTTAGATAACTTTTAACTAACTCTGGCACATCTTTTTTCAGGTTTGCCGAGCCAAAATAACAGCCCTTGATGTACTGCTCGTTCACAAAAGGGCCAGCATCGAGCGTGAGCGTGGCGCCATTTTTGAGCAGCCCCACCAAAATCAACCCTCCATCGACATCGACTGTGCCCCAGGCTTGCTGGATTGTGGATTCGCGCCCCAACGCTTCAAAGGCGTAGTCCACGCCACCGCAGATTTTCTTAACTTCGGCCACGGGATCACTTGTTAGAGCGTTGATCGTATGCGTTGCTCCCACTGTGCGTGCGAGCTCTAATTTTTCATCTGTCACATCAACGGCAATGATCGTTGTCGCCCCAGCCATTCGTGCGCCTTGCACAATATTTAAACCAACTCCACCGCAACCAAAAACGGCGACTCGAGATTCTGCCTTAACTTTGGCGGTGTTCATTACTGCGCCATAGCCAGTGAGAACTGCGCAACTAATGAGCGCTGCACGATCCAGTGGCATCTCTTTAGGAATTACTACGGCACCTGAAGCTGGCACAACAACGTACTCGGCAAAAGATGCAACGGTTAAGAAGTGATTTAATTTTTCACCGTTCTGGCTCAAACGGCTGGTGCCATCAAATAATCCGCCCACTGACATAGCGTTTCCAGCGGTAGAGCAGTAGTTAGGGCGACCAGATTGGCAGTAGTCACAGGTTCCACAGTTAGGAACAATCGACATGATCACGTGATCACCAACATTGAAACCAGATGTGTCAACGCCGACCTCGACAACGACACCTGCTGCCTCATGTCCGATGACTGCCGGAAATGGAACTAACTTTCTTTTGCCATCGACGGCATTTAAATCGCTGGCACACAATCCACTGGCAGCAACTTTAACGAGCAACTCACTAGCTTTAGGTTTATCTAAATCAACTTCACGAACATCGAACTTTGAACCGACGCCATCTAGAACTGCCGCTTTCATTTTCACTCTCGCGTACTCCTCTTGCTTAGTAGTGATGGTTAATTAAGATCGACCCACGTAGTTTTTAAAGCGCTGTAAGAATCTAGGGCATGTAAAGATTTATCGCGGCCTCCACCAGATGCACCAAAGCCACCGAAGGGCGTGATGACATCTAGCATGTCAAAGGTATTTACCCAGACGGTTCCGGCACGAAGTTTGCGCGCAAACTTATGGGCTTTGGCGATATCACTTGTCCAGACTGATGCGGCTAAACCGTATTCAGTTCTATTAGCTAGCTGCAGCGCATGGTCTTCATTGTTGGCATCTATTGCTACAAGCACGGGGCCGAAGATCTCTTCTTGAGCTAAACGCGAATCTGGTTTTACGTTATCAACTAACGTTGGTTTGATTAATAAATCATTACCACTAGTTTTTTCTCCACCAAAAATGAGTTTTTCACCCTCTTGGCCAATGAGATCTAAGTATGAATTTACGCGGTCACGTTGAATCTCCGAGACTAAGCCTGCCATCTGAGTAGCTGGATCACATTGATCCCCAACAACAAAGCTTTCTAAGAAGGTGTGCAGGTGTTGAAAGAGCTCTTCTTTAATCTCTTTTTCAATAATGATTCGTGAACCAGCGTTACACGTTTGTCCGGCGTTGTAATAAATCGCCCACCCAATAGTCGAAGCTGCAGCCTGTAGATCAACGCAGTCCTTCAGAATAACTTGTGGACTTTTGCCACCGAGCTCAAGAGATACTGCTTTCATATTTGATTCGGCGGCGTACTGCATCATCTTGCGCCCAGTTGGTCCGCTGCCAGTAAATGCGATCTTGGCAACATCCATGTGTCGAGCAAGAGCTTGACCGGCTTCTGCGCCCAAACCTGGAACAACGTTAAAGACGCCATCAGGTAATCCGGCGGCAGTTGCCAGCTCTGCCATCTTCAGTGCACTCAGTGAAGAGTTTTCAGCAGGTTTAACGACGATGCTATTTCCCATGGCAATTGCCGGGCCCAACTTCCAACTAGTGATCATCATCGGGTAATTCCACGGAACTACTGCGCCAATAACTCCTAACGGCTCACGAGTAATCATGGCAAGCGCGTTGCGTGGAGCAGGCGCTATTTCGTCATAGGTCTTATCAATAGTCTCGGCATACCACTGAATTACACGCGTTGAATTAGGCGCATCAACGGATAACGCATCACTAATAGGACGACCGGTGTCGATAGCTTCAAGAAAAGCTAACTCTTCACGGTTTTCACCCAATAACTGCGCCCAGCGCAACATAATTATTTTCTTATCCCGTGGATTCATATCTCGCCAGGTTCCAGCGTCAAATACTCGCTTAGCCGAAGCCACCGCTCGATTTATATCTTCAGTATCTCCTGACGCGTTCTTACCAATAGTGCGATTTTGCCCTGGAGCAATATTGTCAAAAGTTTTACCAGATGCAGCATCGCAGTATTTTCCATCGATAAAAATCTTTGCATCGGATGTAAAAGCGGCCGCTTTTTTTGACCACATATCTTTATCTGCCATGTGCCTATGCTAGTACTAACAAAAACTTTATTCCTGCGATGATTAGTACACAACCTAGAGCCCGTTTGATTCCACTATGTGAAAAACGAGTAGTTCCATATTGTGTCCCGATAGCGGCGCCGAGTACAACTGCCACTAAAAATAACGGCAACGTTGGGGGAAGTGAAGAAGTAGAAGCGAAGTTGCCCAACAAGCCCGAGAGCGAATTGAGAAAGATAAAGGCGGCCACTGTTCCACTTGCCGATTTCACGGTTGTCCACCCCAGCCAAATAATGAGGGGGGACAAGAAAATGCCGCCTCCGGTACCTGTGACTCCAGATAATAAGCCAACACAAACGCCGATAAAGATCGCCAAGACAGGAATTACTTCTCGCTTAGTTTTATCTGCTTGCTGAGATTGCACAACAAAGCGCAGGCCTGAAAAAAGTAACAACACACCAATAATGGGTTTATAGATTGTGTCGGCCAAGTCAATGCGGCCTCCAATAAACGCTGCAGGTATCGCGCCGATACTCAGGTAGATCAAGAGTCTCTTATTAAAGAGCCCTCGCTTTATGTAGCGCCAGCTAGCAAAGAAAGAGACGAAAATATTGAGCGTGAGCGCCGTTGGCTTTATCACTACGGCGGGTAGATCAAAGAGAGTCATTACTGCAATATAGGCAGATGCTCCGGCGTGCCCGACAGAGGTATAAAGAATCGCTCCAAGAAAAAGAAATAGTGCAATTGCGAGGTTATGAAACTCGAACATCTTTAACTTTTAACTACTCGATATGTAGATAGTGTGGGATCGGTGGCATAGGCAATGCGTATTCCGGCCGCCTTTGTTGTAGCTAAGCCTTCGATAATAGTTGAGGTCAATACTTCTCCCGGTGCTACAACAGCGACCCCTGGTGGATATGGGGCAATTAAGTCGGCTGAAATGCGGCCGGTTGCATCGGCGGCCACAACCATTTCAGTATCGGCAAAGTAAGCCTGGCGCATTGAAACTCCCACTTGGGGCAATACGGACCAACTTAGTGATGTCGCGCTAGCTCGAGGCGATGTGGCAAGAGCTTTGAGAATCGGAGTTAATGTATCGGCAAGCTCATCAAACTCGGGGGTGGAATCGGCCAAGGTTGCTAAGAAGACTACCGTGTCGCTATCGGCCATTTCTACGCGGATATTACTGAGCTGTAAAGTTTTTTCAATTTCCACGCCAGATGCACCCAATTGATTGGCGCGTAGAACAATCTTTGTTGGATCAAAACGGCCTAATGGAAAATCCGATGTGTTTAAGAAGATTGGGATTTCAAAATTAGATTGGACATCGCTCTTAAATTTCTCGACATTAGTGACTAATTCTTGAATTAACTCTTCTCCGCGAGTTTGTAAAAGCGCACGACAGCCATCGATTGAGGCAAGCGGGGCACCCGCCGGAGACGTTGTGTGAGTAGTCTCAAAACTTTGCTCGATGCGATCTAGATTTAAATATTTTCCTTGTGCTAGCAAGATTGCCGAAGCGCTGTATCCAGGAAGCGCTTTATGCGTACTTGTAATTAATGCATCGGCTCCTAAGGCAAGACAGTGCGCGGGCACTGATTGAGAAAAACCAAAGTGTCCACCCCAGGCAGCATCGACGATGACGGGAATTGAAAGTGAATGCGCAGATGTGATGAGTGCAGATAAATCCGAGAGCGTTCCAAGGTAACCGGGCTCGGTGAGCAACAGCGCAATTGGATTTTGATTTAAAATTTTTTCAAACTCTTGCACAGAGATTCCAATTGGGACTCCAGTTGCCGCATCAATATCGGGTGATAGCCAGATTGGTTCAAGGCCAGCAAGCACCAATGCACTTAAGACTGAGCGATGGGCAGTTCGTGAGAGTGCAACTTTGTCGCCAGGTTTACCAAGAGCCAAGATGATCGCTTGGTTGGCATGTGTAGATCCACCAGTTGAAAACCTGGCGTAGTCAGCGTTCCATAATGTGGCCGCCAAGCTTTCAGCTTTTCGTAAAACCTGGTGCGTTAATTTAATTTCATCTAAGCCGCCGTAGAGAGGGGTGTCGCTATCTACAACCTGTCCAAGCCCAGCATCTAAGCGTGATGCCCGTTGCTTATGCCCAGGGATCGTGAAAGGAGTTCGCTTGCTCTCAAAGTAAGAAAGGTAGGCATCTAATAACGGTGCCGAAACTCTCAGTGAACTCATGGTCTTAGCCTAACTTTTAGGGCTTTGCTTGGGAAATATGGGCTTAGACTTTAACCATGAACACACTGACTAATCTGACCCAAGAACGCCGTCTGGTCACTGCTATTCCAGGACCAAAATCATTAGAGGCGCTCAAGCGTCGCAGTGAGGCGACATCAGGGGGATTGGGAATTGCGATTCCAGTAATTATTGAACGTGCCAGTGATGCGATCTTGCTGGACATCGATGGTAATCAGATTATCGATATGGGTTCAGGTATCGGTGTGGTCAGCGTTGGTAACTCCGCCAGCCGCGTTGTAGATCGGGTCATTGAGCAAGTGCAGGCATTTACTCACACATGCTTCACAGTTGCACCGTATATGAATTACATCGAAGTATGCGAAAAATTAAATGAACTCACTCCGGGAACCCATAAGAAGAAGTCGTTGCTAGTTAACTCAGGTGCCGAAGCTGTTGAGAATGCAGTCAAGATTGCGCGTCACTTCACGAAGCGTCCAGCGATTGTTGTTTTCGAACACAGTTATCACGGCCGCACTAATTTAACCATGGCCCTGACTGCCAAGAACATGCCGTACAAAGAGGGCTTTGGTCCGTTTGCCCCCGAGGTATATCGAGTGCCTATGCCGTACTCATTCCACTGGGTTGGCAATCAGGCGACGATTACTGAAGATGCAATTGAGATGGTGACGCATAAAATTGAAAAAGAGATTGGTGCGCATAACGTTGCCGCGATTTTAATCGAGCCAATTCAAGGCGAGGGTGGCTTCATCGTTCCGCCCAAGGGTTTCCTTCCCGCACTGTCAAAATACTCATCAGATAATGGAATCCTCTTTATCGCCGATGAAGTACAGACTGGCTTTGCTCGTACTGGCCACATGTTTGCTATGGAAGAAGAAAATGTTGTGCCAGATATGGTTGTCACGGCTAAGGCAATTGCAGGCGGATTGCCACTTGCAGGCATTACTGGCCGAGCCGATGTGATGGACTCAGTTCATGCATCAGGCCTAGGGGGAACCTTCGGAGGAAATCCACTTGCATGTGCGGCAGCTCTTGGCGTTTTTGAAACCATCGAGGCTGAAAACTTGGTTGCCCGCGCCCAACATATCGGCACAATTCTGAGTGATTCACTACGTGCGCTCGCCAAAAAGTATCCAATTATTGGTGAAGTTCGCGGCCGAGGTGCAATGCAGGCTATTGAATTAGTAGAAGCTGGAACTAAGAATCCAAATACAGCTGCCATGAATGCCGTGGTTAAGTACTGCCAAAGCAAGGGCGTCCTCGTACTTACTGCTGGAACGTATTCCAACGTAGTCCGCTTTTTGCCTCCATTAGTAATTTCTGATGAATTATTACTTGATGCTATGAGCGTTTTAGACGAGGCTTTCGCTTCGATTTAATCAATGATGGCGTGATAGCGAACTAAATCTCTATCACTTACTTCAGGCCATTCGCGAGCACTAGCTCGCACACCATGTGTTTTAAAGGCGTTAATCTTAATTTTCATATTAGGGTTAACTTTTTTGAGCCATAAGGCAGTCGTGATTAGCACTTCATCTGAGTCGTTGTGGCCTGGAACCAAGAGCAGGCGGACTTCATATAGTTTATTAATCGAATCCAAATATTTAATTGACTCCAAAACTACTGTATTGGAACTTCCGGTGAGCTCGATATGACTGGCATCATCTAGGGCTTTAAGGTCCAGCATTACACCGTCGGTATATGGGGCCATAAGATCCCATACTTCTTGCGGTGCATTTCCATTGCTATCAATCATGGTCGTTAAATGTTCAAACTCAGAGCGTTTCTTAATCTCTTTAAAGAGTTCTAGAACAAATTCATGTTGCAGTGTTGCTTCACCACCCGAGACAGTGATGCCAGATATATATGGCATCGCACTTCTAATCTCAATAAGAACTTCTTGCACGCTCATCTCATTTGCCCGCGGAGTATGAAGCGGAATTGTGTGAGGGTTATGGCACACCAGACAGTTGAAGTTACATCCCTGTAAAAAGAGAACGAAGCGATTTCCTGGGCCATCGACCCACGAAAAAGGAATGATGCTAGCTACTTGAGCTTGGGGAGCTTTCGGCACTGGTCACCCGCTTTACATTTCGCTGATCGACATGTGAATCGGCGACTGAGCCTGCGCCAAGGAAGGTACTGCCATGTCGTGCAGCTGGCATTTTTGCTAAATCGGATTTGCGTACTAAATAGCCGGTGATTCGAATGAAGTCATTGCTATCTAAATTGAAGGTGAAATCGCGCATTCCACTCTTGAAGGCGCCTCGGATTACGTCAACGACTGCTTGTGGATTCTTAACAGCGGTTTCATCGAAGGATAGAACATCACTGATACCTGATTGGAATAAGTGATGGTGACGAGCGACAGTTTTTAGATGGGCAATTAGTGGAGGCTCCGTACCAATGGGGATTCGAGTTCCAGCGGTGACGCCAATATCTAGATCAATACCTGATTGTGAATGCAGAAACGCATAGCCATCATTGCCATCACAGTAAGGCATTTTGCGCTTTGATACCCAATCGGCGATGAAAGATGTAATGCGATAGCCAAGGTCGTCGGCGGCAATACTATGGCCGTACGTGCCCTCGACACCCTCTTGCTGCATCAAAATATCTACTGCTTCAGCTAAACCAAAGATGCCAAACATCGCAGAGAATTTATCGAGGTCAAGAAGTCCTTCGGCAACCAACCAGTTTGATTCAAAGAAGTGTGACTCTTCAACCAAATAGATAATTCGTGACTCCATCAATTCAGCGGTTAAATCTAAGTAATAAGGAAGCGTAGCTTCAAAGAAACTCTCGACTCCACCACAACCAGCCTCAACCGTTGCCTTAAGGTTTATTCGAACCAAGGTATGTGCGCCACCACCAATTTTAAGTGAGTTATAGCAACTGACTGCGGCATAGTTTTCGCCAAGATCTGATTTCATCATGACGTCATTGATGAAGTGTGGCTTGCCGCATTCAAAGACAGTCTTCACTGCATCCAAAATATATTCATCACTCGTTAATACTGGGTCTACTTTCAGTGAGATATTTGGAACAACTTGCAACAATTCGCGCTCCAATTTAAAAATCATCTTTGAGACACGGTTATAGACTGGACTTAAATTGGTGTGAGCAAAGGCATCAGGAAACATTCGATCCAGGCTTATCCAGAAGCGTTTGAGCTTGGAATACAGATCCTCATCGGTAACGCCTTCGATATAAGGAAGTAGCAGTGAATCTAGATCACCGAAATAAACCGGATAACCTGTTATCGATGGAGTAGATGAGTACATAATTAATAGAAAAGCTAAGGCATCATCTAGATCTTTAGCCGCGGGGATTTCCAGAAAGGAGGAACCGTTAACGAGTACTTTCTTGTAATCGGGCAATAAGTAACGTGGGCGATATGGAGCATGGCCCTCATACATATCGCAGATAATTCGATTTGTGAGCGCATCACTGCACTGCTTGCGCACGGCCGGTGGATCTAGAAGATTTTCAGCTAATTGTGCAAGTGCCGAAACGCGCTGACGATAAGTAAACTTTGGATCGGTTACTACTGCGCGGATATCTTGTAAGGAAGTCATGCATAAATCTTAATTTCAATGTCCAAATCAAGTGTCTCGATTGGCTCTCATAACAAGGTAGTGAGTGCCAACTCTCAGTGTTAACTCTCTAGTTTGTAACCTAAACCACGAATAGTCTGAATTAATACTGGATTAGCTGGATCAACTTCAATCTTTGCACGCAAGCGTTTGATGTGAACGTCCAGTGTTTTAGTATCACCAAAATAATCGCCACCCCAGACGCGATCGATTAACTGTGAACGGGTCAATACACGACCAGAGTTGCGCATTAGGAATTCAAGAAGCTCAAACTCTTTTAATGGAAGCGCAATTGGATTTCCATTAATTGATGCTTGGTGACGAGCAGTATCTAGTCGGATTGGTCCAACTGAAATCACCTCTAGAT
>Ga0194055_10000505_pt1 | contig 31515 bp, 8 predicted proteins | sample SepL449m_MetaG_FD_155482 | JGI IMG/M metagenome (GOLD analysis project Ga0194055, IMG submission 155482) | Anoxic zone freshwater microbial communities from boreal shield lake in IISD Experimental Lakes Area, Ontario, Canada - Sep2016-L442-9m | ecosystem: Environmental > Aquatic > Freshwater >... | reverse complement strand
CCGCTGCCGCACCACAGGGGTTCCCATTCTTTGCAGCAAGCGTTCGAACCGGGCGATCAGCCCTTCCTGGCTCGACCGGCTGGCCTCCAGCGGTTCGCCTCCCAGCGCGAGTTCGCCTCCCAGCGCGAGTTCGCTGGGCAGTTTCAGGGGAAGGGCGCTGGGCACCTGGAAATCCCCGGTCACGAAGCCGGCGGCGGCCGCAGCGGCAGGCCTTGCCCGGCAGCCCGGCCCCGCTGCGGGGAGCCGCCGCTCAGGGAGTGCCGCCGGGGGCCGGCGCCGTGCCGGGACGGGGCGGGGCCGGGTCGTAGCGCACAGAACAGCGATAGCGGAACGACAGACCCGGCAAGGCGATGTCGCTGCAATCGCTGCTGAGCACGCGGGCGCCGGCGGGAACTCGGGAGGAGGCGTCCCGCAGGGCGCTGGCCTGGTCGATGATCGACTCGGCGGTGACCTCGGCGGCCTTCAGTGCGCCGGCGCCGATCAGCAGCAGCGGCAGCAGCAGGGCGATGGTGTGTGAGGCCCGGATCCGGAGTTGATCAGCCAAGGCGAGGAAGCACGGGGATGGTTCCAGCCTGAAGGCCGGGCACTGGGTTGTCAGCCCGGGCCGCTGCTCCGCTATCGCCTGTGTTGCGAGGGCCGGGCTGGTCCGGACTGCGGTTGCCGGCGGCGGTGGCGGATCAGCCCGCCACACCGCAAGGGGAAAGGGGCGTCAGGGCTGGCTCCGCGGTCGCTGCGGAGCCGGCGGCCAGATCGATCGAGAAGAGATCGGCGGCGGCGCTGCGCAGGGCCTCCACGCGCTGCTGCAACGCCTCGCGTCGCAGCCGCTCCTGGGTGAGCTGGAGCCGCAGGGTTTCGAGCTGCTCCCGGTGCTGGCATTCCCGCTCGGCTTCAGCGGCCTCGAGGGCGGCCTGCTCCTGCTCGGCGCTCTCCAGCTGGTGGGCGATGGCGGCATGAATCGTGGCCACCTCGTGGTCTGAACTCTGGCGGGCCTCCCGTTCCCGGTCGAGCTCCTGCTCCAGCTGCATCAGCCGCTCCAGGGCCTCGGTGAGCCTGGCCTGAAGCTCCTCTCCCCGGTGTTGTTCGCTGGCCAGATCAGCCTGGAGACGGTTGTTTTCCGCTTGGGCCTGATCCAGCTGCTGGCGGCTGCGCTGAGCGAGCTCGTCGGCGAACCGCTGGGTGAGTTCCTGGATGGAGAGGTCGGAGTTCATGGGAGGGGATGGCTGCCGCAGGATCCACACCTAGCGGCAGACTCACGCCGCTGCGGTCGCCTTGCTTACTCCGGCCGACCTTTCCGGCCAACCGCCCCCACCGGCACGCGGTAGCGATGAGGGCGCCGGGAGCGAAAGGACTCATGGGCAGAGGGGATCCGTGTGCGGATCCCCCGCCACGGATACCACCGCTGCCCGCATAAAGTTTTGTATCACTGCGATTTTGAAGCCCCTTGGACAGTCTTTCCCTTTCCCGCCAGTTCACGCTCGAATCCGGCTCCCGGGCCATCGACGCCTGTGAGGATCCGGTCGAACTGCGCCGCATCGCCAAGATGCTGCTCTCGGCCTGGCAGCTTCAATCCGACCTCACCCGCCACTACGGCGCCCAGACCCTGGGGTTGCCAAGCCAGCCCAGAGCCTCCTAACCCTTACGGCTGAGGGCCGGAATGCAACCGGGCCATGGGTCAGGTACCCCGCATCACGTGGACCCGCATCACGTGGACCAGCATCACCTGCAAAACAAACCATCACTTGGCAACGCATCATCAGAACGGTGTTAAAGCGATGGGCGGCATAAAGAAAGGATGGAGTTAAGAGTGAGGTGGGCGAGGATGGGGATTAGAAGATCAGTATTCACGCCAATTCGCTCGGCGCTACCCTCATCGTTGCGCATCTGAAATCGTTGGTGCTTGCGCTCTTGGCCCAGCATTTGGGCTTGTTGGCAAAGCCGAACCAATTCACACCGCCGATACGCTTCGTGCGCACCTCGGCCTTCTGCTACAAGAACCTCGTGGCGTACAACCGGTCACCGATCGGTCGTTGATGCCATCCCCTCTCTTGACAACTCCAACATTCCCATGGGCGCTGCAAGGGAACAACAGCGGGATGGCACGGGCAGCGGGCTAGCGGACCCCACGATCAGAACCGCGCCGGCAGGCTAGCGGGAATGCCGCAGCAAGCTGGGGCCAATCGCGCTGGCGGCCAGGATCTCGATGGCGGCACCCAGTTCGGCGGCGGCTTTGGGCATGCCGTAGACCGCGGAGCTTGATTCATTTTGGGCGATTGTGTGCCAGCCCGCCTGCCGCAGGGCTAGCAAGCCCGCAGCCCCATCCCGGCCCATGCCAGTGAGGAGCACCGCTTGGCCAGGAATCCGCCAGTGGCGCACCAGGCTCTGAAAAAACACATCCACCGAGGGGCGGTAGGGCTGCTTGATCGGTTCGGCCACATGGGCAAACCGGCCGTTGGCCTCCACCACCAGATGGTCATTGGTCATCGAGAGGCACACCGTTCCAGGTACCGGGGCCTTGCCCGGCTCGGCGGGGATCACCGGCATGGGGATCTGGCCATTCAGCCAGCTCACCAGCCCCGGCGCGAACTGGGCGTCGATGTGTTGCACCACCACGAAGGCCGTGGAGAGGCCGGCCGGGATCTGGCCAAGCACCTCGGCGAGGGTCCTGGGGCCGCCGGTGGAGGCGCCGATCGCAATCAGGGGGGGGCGACGCCCCAACGGCGCGGCCGATGGTTGGCCAGCTCGGGCAGCGGCCCGACCCGGCAGCGAAGCAACCCGAGCTGCGGTGGTTTTTAACCCCTGCAGCCGTTCAAGCGTGGCGATTTTCTGCAGCAGCTCACGGCCGCCTACCTCGGGCGGCAGCGTCATCACCGGCAGGTTCACCGCATCGAGGGCACCATGGCCCATCGCCTCGTACACCAGGCCAGTCCGTTGGTTGAGATCGGCGGTCACGATCAAGATCGGACAGCCGCCCTGCGCCATGATCCGGCGAGTGGTTTGCACGCCATCGAGCTGGGGCATCACCAGATCAAGCAGAATCAGATCGGGACGATCCGCCGCATAGCGAGCCAAGGCTTCCAAGCCATCGCGCGCAACCCAGGCAACCGAATGGTTGCCGTGATGCTCAATGACCCGCCTGATCGAGGTCACGGCGAGGGCAAGATCGTTGACGATCGCGATTCTCAAGCGCTGCCAATCAACTGGTTGATAGCATCAGGTAATGTGTCGCCTAAGAGATCGCTCTTTACAAGATAGTAGTCGGCACCGGCATCCAAGCCCAGAAGCCGATCCTGCTCCCGGTCCTTGGAGGAGGAGATCACGATCGGCAACCGCGCGTAGTTGGGGTCGGCGCGGAGATTCTTAATCAGCTCAATACCATTCATCTCCGGCATCTCCACATCCGTTACTACGAGAGCGTAGGTGTTGGTGCGGAGGGCCCTTAAGGCCTCGACACCATCGGCGGCCTTATCCACCTGATAGCCCCGGGCCAAGACCAACCTGGATTGGAGTTCGCGGGCGACAGCTGAATCATCCACGATCAGGATGCGCTGAGCCTCCACCAGAGAGATGCGGCTGGCCTGACTAAGCAGGCGGGAATTTTGCAGAAGGGCGTCAATCGAGCGCAACAGGTCCACCGTATCCACAATCAAGATCGGTTGCCCATCGCCCATCAGAGCGGCTGCGGTGATATTGGCCACCTTGCCAAGGCGTGGATCAAGCGGACGCACCACCAGGTCTTGTTCACCGAGGTAACGATCCACCACCACGCCATAGACCTTATGGTGATCACTGATGACCACCACCGGAATCATGCTCGGGGCCGCATCAGTTTCGGCAAAACCCATCACCTGCCGAGCTGAGATCAGGCCGATTGAAACACCATCAAGGTTGAAACACTCCCGCCCTTCCATGACCATGACCTTACTGGTTTCGATCGCCACAATCTGATCGAGGCGTGCCAGGGGGAAGGCGTAAGGTTCGCCGGCAATGTCCACCAGCAAGGTTCGCACCACCGAGAGGGTGAGCGGCAACTGGAAGTGAGTCGAGGTCCCCAGACCCGGCGTTGAGGAGAAACGCACGGCGCCGCCGACATCGCTGACCATGGAGTTGACCACATCCAAACCAACCCCCCGCCCTGAAAGCTCGGTTACAGCGGGGGCGGTTGAGAAGCCCGGCTGATAGAGGTAATCGCACAGATCGGCATCGGAGAGGCCGTCGGCTTCCTCGATCGTGTACTGGCCATTGGCCACCAACCGCTCCCGCACAGCGTCGAAGCGCACGCCAGCACCATCGTCGCTGATGGTGATTGAAAGCATGCCACCCCGGTGCAGGGCCTCGATACGAATGGTGCCGCGTTTGTCCTTACCGCAGGCCATGCGGACGTCGGGCAACTCAATGCCATGGTCAATGGCATTGCGCAGGATGTGGGTGAGGGGCGATTCCAGCTTGCGCAGAATGTCGCGGTCCACCAAGGTTCCCTTGCCCACGACCTCCAACTGAACCTGCTTGCCGAGGCCTGCGGCCAGGTCCCGAATCATGCGGGGGAAGGCAACGAGGGCATCCGAAAATGGACGCATGTTGGAACCGATCACCTCGTGATAGAGGCGATAGGAGAGGTTCGTGGTGCGTAGGGCGTACAGTTCCAGTTCCCCCAGTCGCTCGCTGAGGGTTTCGCGGCAATCGCGCTCCTTGAGGCGGCACCTTTCCACAAGCTCCAGGCTGTCGGTTTGGCTGGAATCAACCAGTTGCAAGCGCAGGGACTCAATCAAGGCCTGCAGATCCTTCTGCTTGTCCTTGAGCAGGGTGAGGGAATCGGCGAAGGGCTGCAGCCACTTTGCCTCCACCAAAAGCTCCCCGGATAGGGCCATGATTCGGTTGAGGCTATCTGCCTCGACCCGCACGACCCGATCGGCTGCGGCGGGCATGGACACCACATCGTCGGCGAAGACCAGGCCGTTGACTTCCGATCGAGGGATGCTGCCATCTCTCTGCCAGGAGTCTTGAGCCTGGCTGGGACGGAGGTCCTTGATCGCTTTAACCAACAGGTGGAGTTCCGGGCTGCGCGCACTCAGCCACTCTCGGATCTGATCCGAGGGCAAACGACTGATGTCCTGAAACAGATCAATGCAGCGAAATCCAAGGGCGATGGCCTCAGGGGAAAGGATGTCTACGCCGGCCTTCACGCCGGCGTAGACATCCTCAAGCCGATGGGCCAGGGCCACCAGGGGTTCCAACACCACAATGCTGGCCGCTCCTTTGACCGAATGGAGCGCCCGCATGAATTGATCGATGGCCTCCTGGGCGTCGGGGTTGCTTTCCAGCAGCAGCAGGCTCTGGTTGAGATCCTCGACCCGTTCCTCCAATTCCAGGCGGAAGAGCTCCAAGGGGGAGGCGTCGGACGGATGCTCACTCATGAGGGTGAGATCTCCGTGTTCAAGGCACTGAAGATACGATTAGGATCCAAAAGAGCTACCGAGCGATTTTGCCACTGAAAGACTCCATTGGCGTAAGAAGAATCGGCATTGCTGATCACAACAGGAGCTGCCTTAACATCGTCACGATTAAAGAGATAGATCCCATAGATCTCATCAATAGGAAACACCCACTTTCCCTCCGGCGCACCGGCAACCGCCATCCGGCCCACCCCCGTGTGACTCCCCGCCGAAGCCTGGAGCGTCTTTAGACCAAGTAGATTCGTGAGCGAGGCAGCCAGCATGATTTCACCGCGGATGTTGACCATGCCCAGAAACAGGTCATTGCTACGGCGGGGCACCGAATGCACCATAAATGGAGCTGAAACTTCCAAGAACACACCCACTGGCAAGGCGAATAACTCGCTGGCCAACCTGAAGATCATCACTGAGAGCGATTGATCGCTGCGCACCACTGTGCCATCGGCGGAGAGGGTGGAACTCTCCGATCCACGCTTGGTTTCGGCTAGAACGGAAGTCCACTCTTGCAAGTAATCGCCAGGGGGCAGACGCTCCAGCAGGCTGCGGCCGGCGGCCGAGTACACATGACAATTGCGGCAATGAACACAATCGATCAGAACCTCGCAGGAGCGATCACCGAATACTCCAATGTGATTCCAGCAGTCCTCTAGCCGCGTTGCATTCTGTATGGCGCTAGCTGGCGGCTGCTCCTCCGGAGGAAACACCAGCTCAATGTCAGCTTGCGACATGGCCGATATGGAAACGGGCGATCTCGGATCGCAGGAGCTGGGTGGAATCGTCGAGCACCTCAAGGGCTCGGTTGGATTCTCGCAGGGCGTCGGAGGTCTGCTGGGAACCATCACTGAGCTGCTGCATGGCCTCACTGATCTGCTGGGCCCCCAGAGATTGCTCTTCAATGCTCAGACCCACCATTTCGAACTTGGGAGTGAGACCCTTCACCTGTTCGATTACCCCCTCGACTTGGTCACTGATCCGCACCACGTCATCCACGGCGGAGGTCACTGTTTTGCTGAAGTGATCCATCTCCATGACCCCGATCGACACGGCTCCTTGCATTTCCTTCACCATCTGCTCGATTTCGAGGGTGGCCACGGCCGTCTGATCGGCGAGACGACGGATTTCGCGGGCTACCACAGCAAAGCCGGTGCCGTATTCGCCGGCCTTTTCGGCTTCGATGGCGGCGTTGAGGCTAAGGAGGTTGGTCTGGTCGGCCACCTTGGTGATGGTGGTGACCACGGTGTTGATGTTATTGGCCTTTTCATGCATCACATCAAGTTTAGAGGTAATCGCCGCAGTAGCGCTCACCAACTCGCGCATCACCTTTTCCATCTGGTCGAGGTTTTGTTGGCTGTGGGAGGCAGAATCAGCTGTTTCAACCGCTTGCACCTTCACCTCGTCCATGGCGCGCACCACATTCCTGGAGGTGGCCGCAATCTGCTGGGCAGTTGCCGTGACCTCATTGGTGGAGGCCAGCTGTTCGGCCACGGTGGCCTGGAGCTGCTTTCCTGATGCGGCGATCTCGGTGGTGGAAGTGGTGATCTGCACACCGGAGGATTGGATCTGTTTTACCAAACCGCTGAGGTTATTGACCATCACGTGGATCGAATTCTGAAGTTTGCCCAATTCATCGCCAGAATCGGAATTTGGAATGTTGCTGCTCAGGTCTCCGCCGGCCACATTCTCAGCCACCGCAACCACATCAGCAATCCGTGCTCCAAGAGGTTTAGCAATCGTATGCGTGAAATAATTTGAGGCAAACAAGCCAAGGGCCGGTGCAGCAATCAGGGATACAATGGACCAAAAAATGGCGGAACGCGCCGCTTCGTCGCCGTCTTGGGCTGATTGCCTGCCTTGACGGTAATTGATATCAATCACTTTGGTGATTGCATCTTCGACTGCATTAAACTCGGGTAATTCGCGCTCAGACACCCGAAAAATGGCCTGTCCCTGAGGCGAGTTGAGCGCAGGGAAATCTTGATTGCCTAGATTACTAACGGCCCGGAGAACTTCCTTGTGAGCGTTCTCCCAGCCGGCCCACTTGGTTTTGAATTCGGCGTAGAGCCTCGATTCTTCAGGCGAGCTGTCGGCGGCCTCGTATTGCTGGAAGCCGGCGTTGATCTGCTTCCAGGCACCATCGATGCGTCGCAACTCTTGTAGGCGGTTAGTGGAGGTACCACCTGGGCTAAGAATGGCGTTATCAGAAGCCAGGACCTGGGTATGGCCTTCATTGATCTTCCACAGGCCATCAACAGAGGGCAATCGGTTTTGGCCCAATTCCTTGATCTTGGCGGACAAGGTGGTGGCGGAGACTACGGCTAGGGTTGCCACCAGCATCGTCAGACCGGCCATTCCGAAGAAGGCAATCCGTAGCTGGGCTTCCATCGATCGCTTGTTACCGCCTTCAGCTTGGTTGGCCACATTGGATTTTTCGCTGTTTCGAACTCTAGCCGCTAATGTGTCGATGGTTACTGGCTGTCGGCGCTGCGGCTCAAAGCCGCTTGACACGCCATTCATTTGGTATCGAACACTACATCCATGCCTGCTTTTCCCTGGCGTGAGAAGGTGCTAGCGAACCCCTTCATTCCGCATTTCTGCGCGTCTTCCCATTGGCCCAGCCCCCATCTAACGCCGCCCAATCCACCTCTATCGATCCGCCGGTGCTGCTGCTGCTGTTCTCCGCAGGCGGCCCTCTTTATGCAATGGAGAGCAAGGATGTGGTGGAGGTGATCCCTAGGGTTGCCCTCAGGCCTGCCGTGAACTTGCAGGGCTATGTGTCGGGTTTGTTCAACTATCGGGGTGCGGTGGTTCCTGTCATTGATCTTTGTTTCTTGATCCAGGGCCGTCCAAGTTGCCAAAATCTGAGCAGCCGGATCATCATGGTGACTCCAGCCGATGAGCTGGGCAAGGATCAATACATCGGTCTGCTTTCAGAAGGAGTTACCGACACCCTCAGTCGACCGCTGAGCGCATTTCAGAAAACCGGTCTTCATTCCAAGAGTAAGCCCTATTTGGGCGGCATGACCCTTGACGAGAGGGGTATGGTGCAGATTCTGCACCTCAGCATGTTGATGGAGCAATTGAATCCTATGCGCGCAGCATTTGACCCGTCCGGCTTCTAGTTCTATGGATGTCACATCTATCAGCGGCTGGTTGTCTTCACACATCGGTATCAGTACGTCGATCATTGGTGTTTCGACCCTGCGGCGGGCCGTTGCGATACGCCTTGAAGCCCAAGCCTTGACCGACACCCAGGTCTACCTGGCTCTGTTGCTCAACTCAGAGGAAGAGCAGGATGCTCTAGTCGATCTTCTGGTGGTGCCGGAAACCTGGTTTTTCCGGGACCGTCAGCCGTTTGTGCATCTCCAGGCCCACGTGAACCAGCGATTGCATGACATTTCCAGCCAGACGCCCTTGCGCTTGCTCAGTGCTCCCTGCTCAAGCGGTGAGGAGCCCTATTCGATGGCCATGACCCTGTTAGACCTTGGGATACCGGCTAACCATTTCAATATCGATGCCGTGGATATCTGTAAGCCCTCGATCCGCAAGGCCCGTAAGGCTGTTTATACCAATCACTCCTTCCGAGGGGTAACCACTAGCGAACGGCACCGTCATTTCCGGACTACGGCCGAAGGGTTTGTCCTGGATCCTGCGATCGCCAGCGCGGTGAGATTTCACCGTTCTAATCTAATGCGCTGTCTTGAGGGTTTTGCTGGCTCCTACGATGTAGTCTTCTGCCGTAATCTGTTGATCTATCTTGAAGATCAGGCCGGCACCTACCTGCTCGAGACCATTGCGGGCCTGCTCAAGCCTGGGGGATTGCTGGTGGTGGGCGCGGCCGAAATGGGCAAAGTACCTGCGGCCCTGTTTCAGCCGTTGCGGCAGTCGTTTGTGTTCGGTTTTGAACGCCGCTCCGCTGCTGGTGGCGAGGCGCCTTCTTCAGCTCCGGCAAACCCCAAGTCGGCAGCCTCCCTAGCCGCAAGCAGTCGATCACAGCCACCCCCAGCCGCGACGGTGCCGCGTCGTTTACGCCCGCTGCGGGTGCAGGCTAAGCGCAGCGGCACTGAAACACTTAATCCTTCCCCGGCGATCCTGGCCCCTGGGTTTGCAGATGGACCAGCGGCGGAATTGGAGCGTTGCCGAAGGCGGCTGCAGCTTGAACCCACCAGTGATGGGACCTACCTGCGCATGGCTGAACTCTTGCTGCAGCTCCAGCAAAAACAGGAGGCCTTTGACTGCCTACAAAAGTGCCTCTATCTCCAGCCAAAATCCCAGGAGGCACTCGGTAAGCTGATTGCCGTCAGCCGCGAGCTCGACCAAATGGAACAGAGCCAGCGCTATGAAGATCGGCTGGCCCGCCTGAAGACGTGGCCCCCTTCGTGATCCAGCGGCCAAAAGTGTTCAGGCTTCGGGGATGGCAAGGGGTGATCGCCCTGCTCTTGGGGACGCTGCTGGGGGCGCTGCTTGCGCTATGGCCATCTGCGCACGCAATCGACGACTCACCCGACAAGCCAGCTGTGAACCGCCGCGTGCAGGATCAACCCTCCACCTGCCTTTTCGGTGTCTACATCCAAGACATGCGCGATTACCAATTCGCCCAGAACAGTTTCTTTGCTTCTATACGGCTGTGGAGCGTATGTCCTACTAGCAAGCAATCACCCTTGAGCGATTTCAATGTTTTGAATGCGAACAGCATCAACCTAGGCAAAATTTATACCGAGAAAGTTCCGAATCAATCTGATTATTTCCGCAATGACCCCGAAGTCTATTGGTCTACTCGCACCGTAGATGGCAGGTTCTATCATCGTTGGTCAGCCAAGAACTTCCCCTTCGATCGCCATACCATCGTGCTTGAATTTGAGGTTCTAAAGGATGACATCAACAGTTTTGTCTTGACGCCCGACTTTACGCATTCCGGCTTTAATTCTATGATCAGTAACGACGACTGGATTGCCAATAACTTTTCGATTAAGGAAGTCCCCCAATACTACTCCACAAACTTTGGCAAACCGGATTTGAGTGCTTCTAGGGAGGGCTCCTATAGCCGCGTCAAGGTACAGCTAACCCTACAACGAACCCGCATCACAAGTTTTCTGAAGCTCTGTACGGGTGTTTATGCTGCCGTGCTTATGTCGGGCATGGCGTTTATACTGGATTCGCGTGATTCGACATTTGTGAGTAGCCGTAATGGTATCTTGGTGGGTTGTCTTTTTGCCTCGATTGTGAGTATGCAAAAAGCGGAGGCCACCTTGGGCGCCTCCGAGGACGTGACCCTGACTGACTCCATTCATATCGTTTCAATATGCTATATTCTGGCCGCCAGTATTTTGGGCTTCATGGCCTACTTGTGGTGCCAAGCCGGCAGGGGAGAGCAAGTGCTACGCCTGAATCGGAAAATAATCTTGCCTACTTATATCATAAGTTACGCGGTAATCAATTCGCTTTTAATTGCTTATGCCGCCATAATCGGGTAACCAGGTTGTTGCGGCGCCGGGAACCGATCAATGGACTTAGCCGCATTAGACAGGAATTTTGGGTGTTCAGGGGCGTCCTTGGAGAGGCTTTGATCCAGGCGCAACAGCGTTTCAAGTTGTGACACGGCTGCGGTGCTGTTGCGGGTTCGAGGCCCTGGATCCGGAGGAGGCTTCCGCAACCATTGGTGTTTCCAGGCTCGACGGGGGCGCTTTCGACCCTTGGCCTCCGCTGCCTGGGAAAGTCACCCCCCCCTTAAGGGGGGTATTTGGTTGAAAAGCCCTTAGAGGCGTGTTCGCTGTCTGTATTATGCATGTAAGTCCATTGTGGTTTGAATCTTGGAAGGCCCTTTCAGCAGCTTCTCGGACCTCAACCAGCACGACCAAGGCTTCAACCCACTGGGCTTGCCGGGCCAGCAGCACGGTTGGAGCTGGGATCGGCTCCAGGATCCCGCGCCTGTGTTGGGGTCGCTGCGGGATCCCTTCGATCTGATCAGCACCGACCTCGACAAGGCCAGCCCGCTGCGGCTGAGCGTGGTGAGCCTGGAGGATGACGAGTTGCGGGCCCTGGCCGCAGAGCTGCAACGGCAAGGCGAAACCGTGCTGGTGTTGGATCCCAGTCGCGAGGGCTTGAACGATCTGGCGCGCACCCTGCAGCAACAGGGGCGCCAGTACCACGAGATCCAGATCTTTGGCCATGGTGCCGACGACAGCTTCCGGGTTGGTCGAAATACTGTGTCCACGCGCACCCTTTGGCGATATGGCAGTGCCCTCGAAACAATTGGCAATGCCATCCGTCCAGGCGGCGATCTGTTGCTCTACGGCTGCAACCTGGCGGAAGGCAGCAAAGGGAAACAACTGATCGAGCGGCTGGCGACGATCACGGGGGCCGATGTAGCGGCCTCCACAGACCTCACCTATGCCGATGGACAAAGCAGCGATTGGGATCTGGAATGGTCAATTGGCTCGATTGATAGTCAGCCCTTCCATGACCTGCTCACCGGCTTGAACTGGCAGGGCCAGCTTGGCGGCACGGCCAGCATCACGGGTTCTGAATTGAGTGTCACCGGGGCCTCCGGAGCTATCGGCATCAGCCGCAATTCAAGCGGCATCACCCTCAGCGGCACCACCCAAACCAGCCTCGGCAATAGCAGCACTGTCATCAATAAGGTGACCGTGAGTGGCACCAGCTTTGAGATCAGTGGCATCAACCTGGATTCCGTCAGCACAGACACGATTTACCCAGCCGCCTATGACGTAGTACTCAATGCCACCGGTTCTTACGACGCAGGTAGCACTGCGACCAGTGGCGATCTCACGGTTACAGGTGCCATTCGCTCGTTTGGTGGCAATGTCAAGATCACGGGGCCAGGCAAAGTGGCGATTCGTAGTGGAACCACGTCCACAAACGCCACCCTGATCGACACACGCCAGTGGCAAGGCAGTGCCGCTACGTCCAGTGCTGGTGATTTGTCGATCACATTCAAGAGTGCAGGTGCTGATTTACCTGTCATCCTCTGGCTGCCCCAGGTCAATGTCAACCTCGAGATTGGCAATAACTCTGGAACGGGGAAAAGCCTGTTATTTGCTAACAATGTTGCCATCACTGGCTCATCGATAATTGACGATAGTTTGATCAGTGGAATACAAGAAACATTGTCTTCTGTTCCCTATGGTGATCTTTTCGATATCGCCTCCTTCCTGGATAGCGCTCAGCAAGCTCTCTCGCCTTTGCCGGCAACAATCAAAAGCGGTGTTACCAAAACTGTTGCTTCCTTCTCCAACTCAGAGATTCAGGCCTTAGGTAGCATCTCACTTGATCTCAGCTCCAACCTAGCGCTTGCCAGTGGCAATGAAGGCAGCCTTTGGTGGCAAGATTCTAAAGTACAGCTCTCAGCAGCGATCACGATTGGTGCCGCGACCACTGAGTTCGGCATGAAGAACAGCAAGTTGATCACCACGGGTGGTGATATCGCGATTACGACCAGTACAAGCAATGAACTTGAAAGTGAATCGGTGCTTGAAATTGAGCCCACCGAAACGGGTGATGGCAGTACTAATAACAAAATCGCGCTCAGTACCGGTGTTACTGTTGCGAATACAAGGTCTCGCATATCCGTTGACGCAACATCGGAAATCAAGGCTTCTGGTAGCGTCACGATTATCAATGAGGCTTCGCCATCGACCGCGGCGAGTGGCTCCTCTACTCTATTTGAAGGCGGCAGGGGTGCCGGTGCCGTTAGCATAGGCTATGACAAAACTGATTCCAGTGTTCAAATTGATGGCCTGATTCAAGCCGATGGGCAGATCTACACCGATCCCCAGACTCTTTCGGCATATGTTGCACCATGGCTCTATAGTCAGACCGCCAGTGGTAATGCCTTCACTGTCAAGGACAGGGGCAACAACGCGATTACCGTTCCGATTTCGCTTCCTACTGGCAGCATCGTTCGGGATAGTGCCGGCAATTTCTATAATTTTATCGCTGCCACCGCTTCCGTTGACTTGCGCAGTTTGGCACCTGCCGGTGATTCTCGTTTCGTTCAAGTTAGCTCTACTTCCTTCGCAGCCAATGACAGCCTAGTTCAAGGAGATGAAGTTACAGTTGAGAATGTTAATGCTGGCTTTGACTTTAAAATTGTTTCTCTCGCCGATGGCAATTCCGTTCTCCAAAACTCTGCAGGCGCTGAACTAAGTCGTACCGGCTCGGCGAATTCTGTAACGATCAACAAAAATGATCGTGTCCTCTGGAGCGATGATCGGCATTATATCTACCTTGGTTCCACAAGCTTAAATACAACCCTCGACAATCTTAATCTAGCCAGTTCGAATTGGGCGATCATTCCCGCTCTTAACGCTGGAACTCCCTATAAGATAACTGCAATTCTTTATAATGCAAATACCTCTGCTTTTGGCGGTAAAGATTATGTGCTTGCCATCGACAGCCCGATGCAGTTGGCCAAGTCAGCGGCCACCGGCTCCGCGCATCGTGTTTATCGTGTCAACGATACGCAATTTGATGGTAGCTCAGCTTCGCTTGTTGATATCAGCGCTAACGAACTGATTCTCAACCCTGCCACCGGTAGCTCCATTGATGCCTTCGCCCCGGGCCAATCTGTCCGCTATTACGTTCTTCCCGATACAGCCTCTGCAGCAGACAGCTACCCCATCGGTGGCCTCGCTGCCGATACCATCTACTATCTCATCCCACGGGGTGGTAATCGCTATGCCCTTGCCTACACGATCAAGGATGCTCTGGCCAATCGAGCGATTGATCTAACGGCTCTAGGTGTAGGACGAAAGCATATTTTTCATTATGAACTTGGTGCCAATGTCCAGGTAAGTGGTCAGCTTCAGGCTCTGCAAAATTCTGATTATATTGCTTCCACCACCGCTAGGGCTCAGGTTGACAATGTAATCGTGAGTGGCACCTATGAAGTGGGTGATGTCGTTTCCATTACTTTGCAAGATCTGGGTACGGCTAACTCTCGGCCCACCAATCTTTCCTACACTGTAACCTCCACCAACCTAGGCTCGATTCGTGATGGATTGATCAGCCTGATCAATTCCACAACTGGTGTTGGTACAGGAACAGGTTCCTACCTCACCGCCGCCTCAGCGACCACTACAACCGGACAGGGTTTCAGTCTGACCGCCAAAACGGCAGGTTCGCCCATATTCGTGACCGCCACTGCCACCAATGGCGTTGGAAATCCAACAACGGCCCAGGTGGCCGCGGTGCTGTCAGTCAGTGAAAACTATAGTCCTCCTAATCAGCTCGCTAAGAAACTTGTTCTAACCTCGCCCCCCGCCACGATGGGGCGGATGAGCACGGTTCAACTTAGTAGCGGATTGATTCAAAAGGCAAACAACTCACTCTACGGGGCCTCTGCTTTCCTGAACAGTTCTAGTGGGATTACCTCTAGCGCCGGTGCGAACCTTGCCGCAGCCACAACGATTACTCTTAACTCTGGGGATATTCTTTATGTAGAAACCCTGGCCGCTGGCGTCACTAGCGGCTCTTACCTCCGATACGCCGGCACTTCGCCACTCACCAAGAATGGGGCGGACTTGCGCACGTCACTTAGCCAACAGTCAAGCCTTTGGCTTGCGGGCGCTGGACCCTTGTTGGAGATCGTTCAGCCCACCGATCAGAGCGGCGTCTACCGGCTGCAGGGTCCGAGTTCGTCTACCCTCGACCTAGTGAGCGCTGGAGTGCTATCAAGCTCCACGGCGGGTCTCAAGTTCACGATCCAGACCGCTGCGGCCACCTTTAATCCCACCTCCGCCGTTGATGACGCCAATTCTTTAATTACTCTCAGCGGCTTTTCGGCATCAACGGGTGAAATCCTCACGATCCGACCCGATGCCACTTATAGCCGCACGATAACGAAGCCCTCGCTCGTTACCTTGAATCCAGGTTCGATTAGCAATGGTTCTAATGTCTGGACAGGTGTTTCCATTCCAAGTAATATTGTCAAAACAAACAATGTTATCAAGGCCACTTATTATTCTACCAATCCAACTTTGACGTCTACTGGCCGTGCGGCCAGCAGCGATCCGCGCGGTGGGCTTACTGAAGGTCAAACTGTCTATCTGCGTCAGCCCACATCAGGGAGTGTCTCCCTCTTTTCCGATGCTGCAGGCACGATCGCGATTAACCTCAGCACTGCCGATACCAGTGTCAATTCCACCCATTTCTTGATGGTGGATGTCTCGTTGAAAGAAAGCTCACAATCCGTGGGTGGCATTACACCCGGGCAGGAGCTCAATGTGATCTCCCTAGGTAGCAATCGTTATCAGTTCGTTGAGTCTCAAGCGGAGCTAGAGGCCGCTCTCCCAGTCTCTCTTCTAGGCCGTCAGATCAATTCCAATACCTTGTTGGCCAAGGTCGAGGATGAACGGCCTGCTGGAGTCTCAATTACCTCCACGATCGCTTCTAGTAACGAAGTCGAGAGCTCAACGAGCATAGGCTCAGATATGGAGGAAGCGTCTTGGACTGATTATGTAGCAAGCGGCTCAGCTAGCGATGCGCTTGGCGACGCCATGAAGGACAAGATTGCCGAAGGACAAGAAGTTGTGATGGCGGCATTGTTCAAGAGTTCCGATAATCCAGCCAAAGGTAAAGTTGAGCAAGGCACATCTGTTTCTGGTGCCATAGCGATCAATCTCGCTGATCATAATTCTTCTGTTACACTTTCTTCGACTGGCAGAATTATCGCTCAGGCTAATCGGCCCGTAGCAATCTCCAGTGCCATTGAAGCAGATTTTGCCAATACCTCTTCCGCTGAAACAGAGCAGGCTGCAGCTGCGGCAATCAGCGTTGCCTTCGGCCTTAACAAGCTCTCGAATACAGCAAACAATATAATTAGCGGCTCAATTCAGTCCGGCTCTTCCGTAAGCGTTCACAGCGGTGTTAATTACCTTAATCACTTTGCCGAAAACGAATCCTTTGGTGATACGGCAAAGCTAAAGAAATGGTTGCTACCCACCTCTCTCGACGGTGCCCTAACCCTCCAAGAAGATTTATCTGATGTAACCGGTCTCTTAGTTGGAGCCGGTTTCAATACCTACTCGACGGTACAAATCCACGGCAAGACCGAAGGTGAAAATGATAAACCCACCAATTCCGAAGTTGGCGTTGGCATTGGTATTAACGTAAGTCTTCTGACCAATCGAGCCATTAATACAATTAATGGTTCGATTACCGCGTCCGGTCTCACCACCAATGCCGCCGTCACCATCGACTACGTGCGCGGTAGTGGCCAAATCCATTTTGATCCAAGTCCCGAAACCCTGTATGGGGTGTATCAAGATGGTAAGGAAACTCCAGAATCACCGGCGCCAAGCACTCCTTCTGCCAACACGAATACACCAGCTACTCCTGCCACACCGGCTGCGAAGAGCAGCAAATCTTCCATATCCAAAGATATTCTTGACTTTGGAAATGTAGCAAAGAATGGGCTTGGAGCTTCGATATCCGTGATCACACCCATTAATACATCACGCAATATCTTCTCCGAGACCTCGGTAATCAGCCTGTCTGGTGCTTTGAGGACAACAGCAAGCCAGGCAGGTCAGAGCGTTGGCGTTGTTGTTGGTTCTGGATCCTCCCAAAACCTCGGTTTCAATGGCGGAATTCTGATTGAAACAGGAGCGATTAACTCAACGGAAAATATCATGGCGGCAGGCGCAAGAGTTTCAGCTCTCTCTGCCTCGTTTATCGCTAATGATCAAATTAAACAGATTGATGTTGCTGGCTCAGTTCAATACAGTAAAGCGATTGCGATGGGTCTATCGTTGATCGTCAACGATCTACAACGCAGAACTCGTAACGTACTGGATCCATCCGGAAACCTTACCCTTTCTGGCGCCGATGGCTTGTTTGCCGAAGCAATCAATAGAGGTCAACTTGTCACGGTCGGCGTTGCTGGTGCAATCAGCAAGAATAGCTCCACTACGCCTACCAACCAGGAATCTACGTCTACATGGATACCTGAAATCACTAGCTTTGGTGTTGCCGCCACTGGCAGCATAGTTGTCAACAAACTTGCCAACAATGAAGCTAGCTCGACCTTGTCTAAGGCAGCGGGAGGACAGGCGGCCATCACAGCTACGGCCATCACCCTGAAGGCCAATGATGCAACGCAAATTTCCAACTGGGGTGGCGCTGTCGCCTTCGGTATGCGTGGATCCAGCAAGCCTGCCTCGGGAACTCCCCAGGAAACTCGTGGGCTTGCAAGTATCGCTGGTAGCGCCAATGTTAACTATATTGGTCGCAATGTTTCAAGCGTTCTTAGTAACGTTGACCTAGGCTCAACTCCATCCGCAGTTACGCTTGATAGCTCTACTCAAGGTGCCTCGGCTTCTGCTGGAGCGATCAGTCTTTCCGTGGCCGTTAGTCCGGGTACGTCGCTCTCCATCCCCGGCTCGCTTGCCCTGAATCTCAATCCTGTCAGCGGCACCACACCCATCACCAAATCTTCCGTCGCCAATGTGAGGGGATCGGCGATATCCGCTCTCACTATCCGTTCCACCGAGGCGGCCGACGCCGGTGCCTACGCAGGCAGCCTCGGCCTCGCCGCCAATCCCCTTCAACCCTCCACTTCGTCGACCACAAGTCCGCAAGTTGCTGCCACTTTCGGATTCTCGCTGGCGATCAATGACCTCCAAGTTGGATCCACGGCTGAACTCAGCGGTAGCACCCTAACGACCGCCGCCGCCGCTCCGATCACGATTGAGGCCAAAACAAGTGATGTCGACCTGCAGACGGTGAGCGTCTCCGCTGCAGGTTCCTCCAGCACTTCCACCTCGGGCTCCGCCATGGGCTCTTATGCCGTATCCGGGGCCGGAGCCGGGGCCGAAAACAAATATTCCAGTCCGATCAACGCCAGGATCGTTGGCAGCACCATCAACGCCCCCAGCGGTGGCAGCGGCGCCCTGCTCTCCATCGAAGCCTCCAGTGACGAGCAGGTGCTCGCCATTACCGGCGGTGTTGACATCGCCATTGCCCAAGGAAACGGCAGCGGAACTTCCGGCGCCATCTCGGTTGGCGCCTCTGCCTCCCACAACACCCTTTCCGGGAGTGTCATAGCCCAAATCAGTGGCGACAGCACGATCACGGTGAATTCGCTCAACCTCATTGGCACCGATGGCAGCTCCATTGGTGCCTATGCCATCGCCGGTGCTGCCAGTACTTCATCCGGTGCCCTCGGCTCGGCCTTTGCCAGCTCCCTTGTGGGCGCTGGCACGGGCAATGTGATCACCCGCAGCTTGTATTCCGGTATCGGCGATCCCAATGCCGCCAACATTGGCAGCGGCGTGATCAACGTCACCGATGCCACGATTCGCGCCCGCCGCAGCAATCAATCCCGCATCGTTGCCGATGCCGCAGGGGTTGCCATTACCGCCGCCAGGAGCAACTCCTCTTCTGCCCTGAGTGCCGGCATTGCTGGAGCCTTCAGCTTCAACACGATCAGCGGGGGTATGACGGCAGGGATTTACAACATCACTGATTTCACCGCCACGGGCAACACCACCATTGAAGCCCTTACGGAGCGGGGCAGCGGCGGCAGCAACATCGACACCTTCTCCGGTGGCTTTGCCGTTTCCCTCAACCAGTCGTCCGGCGGCAGCGGTGGGGGCGTGAGCCTAGGGCTGGTGGTGGCAAAGAACACGATCAACGATGCGCTCACAGCCAAGATCAAAAATGTCCAGGGCGGCAGCGACAGCACCATCACGACTGGAACCCTGGCGATTCGCGCCAATAATGATCGTAAGATCAACGCCAATGCCGCAGGTGGAGCCCTCACGGTTTCCAATAGCGCTAATAGCAGCGTCTCCCTTGCTATTGCTGCCGTTGATGGCAAGAATGAAATCAGTGGAGATATCTTCGCTGGGCTAGAACTCGGCAACAGTCTTCTTAGCACCACAGGCAATGGCATCAGCCTCGATGGCATCGCGACCAGCCTCGATATCCTCGCTTCCGACACCGCCAAGATACAGGTATTCAGCCTCGCGGCTGCTATATCCATGGCCCAAGGCACCAATAGCCTGAGCCTCAGCGGTGGTGGAGCTGGCTCCACCAACACGATCAGTTCCAACCTCCAGGCTGTCGCCAGCGCGGCAACCCTGCGCGGCACCGGAACAGGACGCCATCGCATCCGCGCCACCACCACCAAAGGCACGACGACCAGCAGCGGTGATAGCCGGGAGATCAAAGCTTCGATCGGCGCTGGTGCTGCAGGCGGTGCCGCCCTCGGTGTGAGTACAGCCGATAACAAAATTAACTGGAATAGCAGCAGCAATAGCTCCTCTGGTAACGCCGTTACCGCCAAGCTTGATGCAGCTTCCACTGCCATCTCCGGTGGACTGGAACTTGCCTCCATCAATGCCGACAGAATTGAAGCAACGGTGGCTTCAGTGGCCGTTGGCTTCGCCTACGCCGGCTCTGGCAATGCCATTTCCATCGCAGCGGCTGGTGCCGGCGCCACCAACAGCATTGGCACCGGTTCTGCCACCCAAATTGTGGGCCGCAGCAACGGCGCCGGCCAACTTCAGGCTGGCTCGATCAACCTGACCACTTTGGATATCGGCCAAATCAAATCCGAAGTTGGCGCTGGCAGCGTGGCGATCTCCTTTGCCGGCAGTGGTTTCTCCGCAGCGCCAGCGATCGGTGCCGCCACCTCCACCAATACCCTCGCCGGCACCAGTGATGCCTCCATCTCCGGCTTTACTGGTGTCAGCACCAGCAGCGGTGATCTAAGCCTGCGCAGCAGCCGCGAACTGCTCAATGGCAACGGCGCCAACATCACCACCCGCCGCATCGACAGCACCGCTGCCGCCGCCGCGGTTTCCGTGGCCATCGGTCAGAACTCCCTCGGTGTAGCCGGGGGCGGGGCCTCTGCGACCAACACCATCCTGGGTGACACCACCGCTTCGATTGCAAGCCCCTCAATCATCAGCGCCGGCAAGATCAACGTTGAGGCCAACTCCCCAGGCACGATCAACGCCAAGATCATTGCTGTTTCTGCTGCCGTTGCCGGTGGTACCGGTGGCAGCGCCGCTGCCGCCAGCATAGGCGTCAGCATCGCCCGCAACTTCATCGGCGCCACCCAGGGCAACGCTGCTGTTTCTGGCGGCAGTCCAAGCCTGACCAACAGCGGGGACGGCAACCGGATCTCAGCCACGATCTCCGGCGCCAGCGGCAATCCCCTCAGCTCCATGACGGCCGGCGGCGCCATCCGAGTGGATGCCAGCCATAACGCCAGCATCAATGCCGAAGTCGTCGCCGTTTCTGCCGCCGTTGCTGCCGCTAGCGGTGGAGGGGCTGTGGCCCTCAGTGGCGCCGGCAGTGAAGCCACCAATGTCATCGCCGCCAGCACCAACGCCACCATCAGCGGCAATGCGGCCGTCGGTAGCAGCTCCAGCCTTGTGAGCACCGACCTCACGATCCGCGCCACCGATGCCGCCAGCATCGATGCCACCGCTGTGGGGGCCTCCCTCGCCGCCAGCTTCAGCGGTGGTGCCGCCTTGGCTCCTTCGATCGGCATCTCGTTGGCCACTAACACGATTCGCCGCAACACCAAGGCCGAACTGGCGAATTTTGCCTCGGTGCTTCCCTCCGGCAATCTGCTGGTGAGCTCCGCTAATAACGGCACGATCAACTCCAAATCGATTGCTGCAGCGATTGCCGCCGCCGTGGGCAGTGGATTTGCGGCCGGCTTAGCCGGCGGGGGCGCGAATAGCTTCAACACCATCACCGGCAATAACCGCGCCCTCGTCACCAACGCCCAGCTCGGCGCCGCCACTGGCGCTGGCAGCACCTGGAGCGGCACGGTCACGGTGAGCGCCACGGATACCTCCTCGATCAACGCCAAGGTGGACACGATCACCGCCGCCGGCGCTGGAGGGGTCAATGGCGGCACTGCCGCTATTGGTGTGGCCTTAGCCCGCAACTTCATCGGTGAAACCCAGGGCGACAGCGGCCTCAGTGGTGGCTCTCCCCAGAACTTCACCAACATCCTCGGCGGCAGCGGCAATCTGGTCAGAGCGGCGATCACCGACTCCAACCTCTACGGCAAGGGTGCGCTTTCCGTTACGGCTAGCAATGCCGCCACGATCAGCAGCACTGTCGATAGCTTCGCAGCTGCTCTCTCGGTCACGGGTGGGGTCAGCGCTTCCCTTGTGGGAGCTGGTTCCGAGGCCACCAACCGTTCCCTGGTGGCGATCGAGGCCTTCCTCGGCGCCACAAGCGGCAAAACGATCAGTCTCGATAGCGGCGCCATCAACGTCAGCAGCACGGACACCACCTCATCCGATACGACCGCTTGGGGTGCGGCCGTCGGGGCCAGCTTCGGCGGTGGGGTCTCCGGTGCCGCTGCCATCGGCGTCTCCCTGGCCCGCACGACGCTCAACAACAGCACGGCCACCAGTTTCCAAAATATCGCTGCCGGATCTAAAGCAACTGCTCTCAGCGTGACATCCTCCAAGGCCAAGGAGGCCAACCGCTCGGCCTCCATCTCCGCCAGATCAGCGGCGGTGGCTGTGGCCCTCAGCGTTGGCGGTGGCAGTGGATCCCTCGCCGGTGGTGGGGCTGATGCGATTAACACCCTGCTTGGTGATGCCACCACCACGATCAGTGCCGCCAATCTCACGGTGGCAGGTAGCCTTGTCCTCGGCACGACCAATAGCCAAACCGCCGATGCGGGTGTTGGCGCAGGGGTCGGCGCTGGATCGTTGACGGGGGTGGGCGGTGCGATCTCCATAGGCGCCGTCAAGGTTCAGAACCTGCTGGGTATCGCCACCGCCGATGCCAGCAACACTTCCCGCGCCAAGGTTCAAACCACGATTGTTGATTCCAGCCTGATCACCACCGGCATCAACGCCAGCAATCCCAATCTCAGCGCCAGTAGCAGCTCAACGGCGAGCTACAGCGCTCTGGCGGTACCGGTGAGCGTGGCTATCACCACCGGTCAGTTTGCTGGTGCCTTCTCTGGTGCCTTCAACGATTCGCGCATTGCCTACGACGTCCAAACAACCGTAGGCCGCTCCAATCTCGTGGCTGCCGGCAATTTGTCGATCACCGCCACGACTGACAATGAAATCAGCCGTGTTAACACCGATGCTGGTAGTGTTGCCGCAAGCTTCAATCCACTCGCTGGTGGCGGTCTAGCGATTGGTGCGGCCGAAAACAAAAACCTGATCGATAATATCAACAAGGTTATTATCGGTGATGGTGCCAACAATGCCAACGGCACGCGTTACACCATTCAGTCGAAGGGCGATCTCTCGATTGGCGCCAGCGACATCCGCAGCAGCGTTACCCAGTCGAATGCCACCACAACGACGGTCGCCGTCGGAATCGTGGCCGCCTCCGGTGGTGGTGCAGGAGTTTATAACACTGTAGCTAATACGATTGCGACCACAATTACTGGCGCCATCGATATTAACGCTGGCGTCATCGGAGATGGTGCTATTGAGTCGGCCACGATTCAGCCAGCCGATACCTCCTTTGCTCAAGCCGATCAAATCACCCTTGCTGGACACTATAACTACGGTGATATCATTTTCATCAAGCTAGGCTCAGGCTCCTTCAATGACATTGTTTCCTACACCGTTACGAACCTCACTCCAGCCTCCATTCTTTCTGGCCTCGTTGCCGCTATCAACAGCCAGGCGAGCAGCCGCTATACGGCTGCAACAGTTTCCTCGGATCCCAACAGCCTCACGGTAACTGCCAAAACCGCAAACGTGGCTTTCGTTTCTGATGTTGGCCTTAACTGGACTGGGCTGATTGCGTCGGCCACGGCTCGCACAGCAAATAGCACTGATAGCCAGATTAATGCACTCACAATTGGTGGTACATACAATAAAGACGACATTATCACCATCAAGCTCAGCTCAGGCTCTAACGTCGACATTGTTTCTTATACCGTTACCAACCCCGGCCTCGCCTCCATCGTCAGCGGCCTGATTACGGCCATCAACACCCAGGCCAACAGCCGCTATATCGCCGATGCCGTTGTCGCAAATCCCAACAGGCTCACGATTACCGCCAAAACCATCAATCTGCCATTCCTTGCTGGTGGTTCTGTTGCCATCGCTAGCCAAGCCAGCATTGCATCGGCAGCGTTCAGGGCCGGATCATTGACGATCGGTTCTGCCTCCGCCGCTACCACCCTTAACTCCGAAATCATCAACACCTCGGTGGCTGCCGGCTTGGGTGCTGCGGTTGGTGTGGGCGTCGTCGAAAACCGAATTGGCAATTCCGTTCTCACCCTCACCCAGAGTTCGGCCAAGACCGGAGGCACCAATGCACCCACCTTCGCCGCCTCCAGCAACGTCACGATCGCAAGTTCCAGCGCAGACAACATCGCGCAGACCAAGGTGATCAGCGTGTCGGCCTCTGTTCTGTACGGGGCTTCCGTCAACAGTGCCAAGGCGATCGATACCTCCACCAGTCGCTCCCAGGTTCAGGCCGGCTCGATCTATACGCCATTGGGTACCACGTTCGTTAAGTCAACCTCCGTGAACAACGTCGAAAGCGCCAGTTATGGCGGAGCACTGGGTGGGATTGCAGGTCTTGGTCTGATGTTCGCCGAGTCCAGTCTTGGCAGCACTGCTGCAGACGCCGAGGTGCAGGCCCTAGTTGGTTCTGGGGCCAGCATCAATGCCAAGAATGTAGAAATTACCTCCCTTTCTCGCGATAGTGTCTATACCGACAGTATTAGTGCGGCTGGGGGTTACTCCGGTGCCGGCGCCGGTGCCCAATCCAAGGCCACAACCAATCAAACCGTTCAGACCACGATCGGTAGCGGGGCCACGATCAAATCCAGCGGCAACCTGAAGCTCTCCAGCCTCCTCGATCAAACCGGTGAGGATGGAAACTCCGGCGGCATCGATAGTCGCGGTGAGGGAATCGCCGTGTCCGGTGGCATCGCCGGGGGCGGTGCGGCTCTCACCAACGATATCTTCAGTCGGGCCCTGCTTGATGTTGGCTCCAACAGCCAACTGATCGCCAACTCGATTGATCTGGGTGCTGGCAATAGCCTGGAGAAAAAGAGGTACGGCCAGCCCGCCGGCAACGGCACCTCGCCAAATGCCAACGTGAAAGTGGTGGTGGTGGGTCTTGTTGGTGGTGCCGGCAGTAGTTCCACAACCAGCATCGGCAACGACGCTGGCGCCTTCGGTTCGGCCATCAGCATCGCTTCTGGTGCCACCGTTCGCGCCACCGGCAGTAAGTCCTCTCCGGGTTCCCTACTGATCCACGCCGACAGCGATGTCTACGCCACCGATGATGGTGTGTTGGATGCCGTGTCGGCCGGGGCGGTGGTATCGGGGAACTCCAGCGTGACCAATAAAGCCAAGGCGAGCATCAGTGCGGCCAGCGGCTCGAACATCATCAACGACAGCGGTGATGTGATCATCACCGCCAAGGGTGATGGCACGATCAGCAGCTCCAATTCTGTGCTCTCTGGAGCCTTTGGCTTCGGCAACTCAACCGCCAGAGCGATCAACACACCCACGAACACGATCAGCCTCGATGGGGCCACCATCAAGGGTCAAACCATCAAACTCTGGTCGGGCCTCGATGGCAGTGGCGTACCCAATATCCTCAGTAGCTTTGCCGACAGCCAGATGAATGCAGGCGTGGTTGGCATTCCGATACCCGTTGCCACGGCCACCAGCTCGGATACGAACACGATCTCGGTGACCAATAACGCCAAGATCCTTGCCCGCGGCAACGTGGAGATGATTGCCCAAACCAAGGATTGGAGCTCAACTCCCACGAGGCGCAGCTTCGCGGATGCCACCGCCTATATCCTGCTTGCCGCCCCGATTCCTGGCACAACAAATACAACCGATTCCACCTCCAACACGATCACGATTGACGGCAGCTCCAAGCTCGTGGCTGGTTCACAGCACCAGCTGAAACTGTTCAGCCTGCCATACAGTACTGATCTCACAACTCAGAACAGCTATCTCAACCTCACCGGCAACACCGCGCTCAGAGAAGCCCTGGTCAAAGACACCAAGCTCACCACGGCCCAGCTCACTTCGCTCGGGCTTGATGGCTCGATGGACTACAGCTTGCGAGTGTTGGCATCGCCGCTGAATTCTGTTGTTGATGTCAATAACTTCATCGGCGTTGTCTTACCGGATCTGCTGTGGACGGATCCCAGCCAAAGGCCCTTCCTCGACATTGTGGATCTTGGCAGTGGACTCTCTGAAGAAGATACGCGCCTCTCCGACCTGATTGCTGCCAACGATACCTCCACCAGCGATCGGGCCCTTTATATCTCCCAGCGGGAAGATATACGCCGCCAAGCCGATCAATTGGGCCTAATCGATCCTGAGACCGGCAGCATTCAAGGTAGTCTTGATGGTCTTGCCCTACGGCTGCCGGATCTCTACGCGGCACCCGGCTCGGTTTTCCTGGATGCCAGCGGCAATGGCGGCAGCATCATGGTCAACAGCCAAACGCTTACGTCGACACCAAGCCAAAGTCCTGCCCAGATCAAAGCCTATAACGATGCCTCCATAACGGTTTCGAATACGGCACCTTTGATGTTGTTCGGCGACGACATGGTGATCGACGACTCCAAGGTTGTTGATATTGTAAACGGCACTTATACGGTTTTCAATCCTGGGGCGCTTTACATCAATCGCCAAGGCGGAGCTTCGGGGGCCGGTACACCGATCACAGGCACGATCACCATCACCCAAAACGTCCGCAAGGATGCGCCCCTACCTGCCGGTTACCCAGCCAATAGTCCCCCACCTGATCTCTATCTCACCGGCTCGGTGATCAATGAAACAGGCGCCATCAACATCAGCAATACCACCGATAGCGTGATCGTTTCCGGTGAACTGCGGGGCCAGACACTCAATATTACTTCCGTTGGCAACTTCTCCCTCAACAGTGATACCTGGTTCCATAGCGGTGGCGATCCTCGCCAGTATCTGAACTACGACACCTATCGCAGCCAAGCCTTCCAGGCCGGAAATTCTAACGGCACCTATATCGCACCAGCCAGCAAAACCGAGCTTGCGTCAACTGTGAGCACTGCCGCAGCGTCTAAAGCGGGCACAATTTTCTCTCGAGGCGATATTTCCATCTCGGCCCTTTACCTCAACATTGATGGTTTGATTCAGAGCGGCACGCCATCGCTCAGCATGACGGTAGATGCAGCCTTCAACCCCACCACGTCCAGTTCCCTGATTGATAGCAATGGCAACGCAATTAGTGGCATCAGTTATGGTGCCGTCAATGGCAAAGCTGTACCCCTAGCCGGCTATGTAGATGCTGCCACCCGCACGATCAATCTCTACGACATCAAGAGCAGCGGCGGCAATATCACCCTCACCGGCCAGATCCTTAGCACCGGCGCTGGCAAGGTGCTGGCCTTCAATGGCCAACCATCGCTGAGCCTCACCAATAACAGCACCTGGAAGCTGGCTCCAGGCGCGATTGATTTAGCCCCGATCAATGGCAAGATCACGATCGTGGACACCCCAAGGATCTCCTTGGTGCCCGCGGCTATTGACATTACCGCCAACAGCATCGCATTCACCAATGCCCATAATTTAGTTAGCGGCTCTCAAGTCATTTATCAATATAACAATAGTATTAATTCTTCAAGTGCCGTTGATAGCTCGTCCCCCGTTGGCGGGCTCGTGCGTGACACAATCTATTTTGTGGATGTTGTTAATGCCACGACCATTAAACTTAAGGCCGCATCCAATTCAGCATCAAACGTCGACATCACTGCTTGGGATTCGGGGCGTGAGGCGTCCTTCAGCTTGGCAACAGTTAAGAAAACTCAATATCAGTATGCAGCGAATCAATTTACCAAGTCTGAATCTTCCCTGATTGGCGCCGCGACGGCTTACACCACGCCAACTTCCACCACGATCACTTCGCCCACCTCCGCCTCTGGCAGTGGCGGAACGATTCTCAGCACCCTCTACAATCCCGCCATCGGGCTAACCTATAATTGGACTGAGGGGCAATCCAAAACCGTAACAACGGTCAAATATTGGTCCAAGAAAACATTCAATTTCTTCTTTGATATCCCCACTGGCGAGCGTCAGAACTGGACTTCAATTAATTCCAAGACCACAGATGCTCAACCTCTGCTGCAAGGCCAGGTTCTTCAGGCAACTGCCCCGAGCAGCTTTAGCTTGAATCCAGCAGCCGGCTATCAGGTTGCTTACAAACAGGTCAGACAGGATAATGCCCAGTTAACCACCAGAAAATGGACCACCGGTGGTGGATTCTTGCGCAAGAAGACTTATCATGTCCAACAAACTGAAATTGTAGGCGTTAAAGACTACTACACCCATTTCCTCAAGGCTGATAACCCGATCACGATTGGCTTTATCACTCCACTTGCGGGTGCGACGGGTTCTGCCGCTGCCGGTGCTCTCACCATCAGCAGCCGAGGCGATGTTTCGATCCTTAAGGGTGTCAAAAACGCCACGGCGGTGGATGTCAGCACCAGCAATGGCAAGAGCATCGCGATCAAGAGCATGCTCGTGAAGGATGCCACCGTGCCCATCAGCCTCAGTGCCGCCGGTGACCTGGATCTTCAGGTGGGGGGGAGCACCTCCAGCAGCGATGCCATCAATGTGAAGGCCAGTGCCGGCGGCAACCTCACGATCCAAACGATCAGCAACGGTGGATCTGTCGCGGCCCTGAAACCGCGCGCCGACAACACCACGGGTCTTGCCCTCAGCGCCGGCAAAACCCTCACCCTGCTGCTCGGCGGTGGTCTCGATACCAGTGGCCAGGCCAGCAGTGGCACCACGGCAACGGCCGAATTCTTCAAGGCCGATCGCATCGAGATGCAGGTGGGCAGCGGCAATGTGGCCAGCGCCGCCAACCCTTTGCGCTTAAACACCAGTATCAATGGCATCCCTACCTCAGGCGGCCTTGCGGTGAAGCTTTCGGGCGCCGGCAGCAGTGCATCCCTGCAGGAAACGATCGGTGACCTGCGCTTGATCTTGCCCGCAGCCTTCACGGCCACTTCAGCGCTCACGGTTCCAGGTGACCTCAACCTCACGGTGACCAGCGGCGACCTACTCAATGCCACCGGCGCTGCCATCAACCCAGTGAACAGTGCTGTGCTCGCTGAGCAGGACGCGACGTTCAAAATCACCGGCGCCGACGCCACCGCTGCCGCCACAGCCGAGATAGCCAGACAGGACAGAACCAATTACAACGATTATTGGACGACATATCGCGGCTGGAGCAAACAGGATTTCACTAATAATAATGCCCTTGTTTTCGATGGCACTAGCCGACTTATTGTTGGCAATGCCAATCAGTATAGAATCTCCACGGGAACGATAGAGGCTTGGATCAAGACTGGCGATGCCGGTAGCGGCAACCGTGCAATTCTAACCAAGCCAAACGCCTATGGTATGTATCTCAGTGGCAATAAGCTTTGGGTTTATGACTGGAAAACCGGAGCAACAACCTCTTCTTCTGTTGCGCTTAATGATAACCGTTGGCACCACGTTGCCTTTAGTTTCCAATCTGGCGTGACCAATGGATCCAAGCTTTATGTCGATGGCAAGCCCGTAGCTGTAAATGGTACTACTGCAGCAGCTTTTACATATACGATCAACGATTCGGCTTCGAATAATTTGTTAATTGGTGGTGAATCCAACGTCGTATTTAATGGCTCTATCGATGAAGTCCGTGTCTGGAATGCTGTCCGCAGCGATGCGGATATTGCTGCCTATAGCAATGCTCCTATTGCTAAAAACGCAACCAATCTCGCTGGCTATTATCCGATCGACGAAGCTAGTGGCTCGCTGATTGACTACAGCGGCAATGCCTATGGCCTCGCCCTGCCTGCTGGAGTCAGTCGGCTTGGTTCTTCGGGTCCGTTGATGACGACATGGACCGCTCCCGCAACGGCCAAGCATACGGAAAGCTCATTTACTTTTACCGCAGCTGAGATCAGTAATCTTAAGGTCAATAAAGGATTCAGTGACTCGGCTGTTGCCTCTTATCAGAACCAGCTCAATGCTATCCACAACCTATATAGCAATGCCTCGCCTGATCCGTCGCTTGTTTATAGTCGCCCCGCCGCCGACCGGCAGGCTGCCCTTGATCAGCGCGTTGTAGGCAGCAACGCTTATTACTACCCGCTGGCCTCTGATCTTTATCGCTTGCTCTTCCCCAAGCAAGCCGAACAGCGCGGCCTGCCCACCCCACCTGCCACAAGCGGCACTGGCAATGCCTCCATCAGCAGTGGCAACCTCAATCTCACGATCAGCACCGGTGCAATTGGCCGCAGCTCTGATCTGATTCAGATCGATATCCCCAACGGTGACTACGAGCAACTTTCCGCCGCCAATGCCAAGCTGCTCAGTTCCGCTTCCAGCTCTGATGTAGCAGGCCGCAGCTACAGGGTTTATGAGTACATCGGAAGCTCTCCACGTAATCTTACCACCACAACTGAAAGTCTTGCGCTAACTGATACCAGCCTTTTCAGAAGCTATTCGCCTAATTACACCGCAGGTAGTGGCACCCTCTATAAGTATAAAGGTACCACTGCCCTCACCAACTTCAATCTTTCCACCGCTGATTTTGGCGCCAGGATTGATGGCCTAAATCAGTGGGAAGTTGTTAGCTCTGGCACCGCCAAATACAACACCACCGCCAGCTCCGTTTCCTTGGCCGTTGGTGATACGGCCTCGGTGATGGACACCCGGGCTTCTCTGGTCAGCGGCAATGTTGTGCTGGTGCGCACCCCGGCCTTCTACGGCTACTACCAGTACAACGGAACAACCGCCCGCCGTGAGCTCCTCCAGGAGGATTACGGCAATATCAGCCGCTGGACCGCCCTCACCATCGGCTCCCAGAACGCCAGCTCCACCACCACCAACCATCCCCTCACCCTCACCCAGGGAAGCCAGGGAACACCGGGAACCCTGATCACCGACCCGTTCTCGCTCACGGGTGTCACCCTGCGGCTTAATACAGCCGTCAGCGTTGCCGCCAGCGGTTCGGTTTCGGCCACGGCGGCGAGCGGCATTCGCCTCTCTTCCCCCGGAGCGCTCACGGTCAAGACGGTGGAAGCTCACGGTGTGCTCAACCTCGAGGCCACCTCCCTGGCCCAAGACTCCACGGGCACCGGCGTGACTAACAACCGCGGCCCGATTGAGCTGCGCAGCACCAGCGGCGGCATCGGCAGTTCCGCCAGTCGCTTCAAGGTCACCACCAACGACGTGGCCAGCCTGTTCGCCAGCACCGCCGGCGTCGGCTCGGCCTACTTCTCCAGCGCCAATGACCTGGCCCTCGGCTCGCTGGTCTCCGCTGGCACCTTGGACATCAGCACCACCGGTGCGCTTCGCGATGGCGGCCGCAATGCCAGCCCGATCGGCCAGGCCAGTGTCAACCTCCAGGCCCCCACGCTCACCCTCGCGGCCGCCAGTTTCGGCACAGCGGTTTCTCCGCTCATGATCGGCGGCGGCAGCAGTGGCCAGCAGACCACTCTCACCGCTACCAGCACCGCCGGTGCCGACGGCCTGATGGCCTTTGGGGCCAAGGGCAGCACCCCAGTGCTGATCAGTTCGCTCAGCATCACCCCAAATGGCAGCCCCACCAGCCCTGCGGGCAACATCTGGCTCAGTGGCGACGCTTTCGCCTCCGTCACCGGCACCACCCCGGTCATCCGCACCAGCACCCTCGTGCTCGATGGCCTCGGCGGTATCGGCACCAGTTCCGCCGCCCTGCGCACGGCCATTAACAGCTTGGCGGGTTCGGTGGGAGCCAATGGCGTTTACCTCACCAACAATGCGGCGCTCACGATCGATTCGGTGAGCGATCGCACCGGCACCCGCACCTATACGGGCCTGGGCACCGGCGGCAACTCCAATATCAGCACCAGCAGCGGTGCCCTGACGGTCAACGGAGCCATTTCTGCCACCGCAGGCAACCTGAGCCTCAGCGGTTTCAGTGATCTTTTGATCAACGCCAGCGGCTCGATCACAACCGCCGGCAGCGGCACCCTGGCCCTCAATGCCAACACCACCACCGGCAAAATGAACGCCGCCAGTGGTTCCCAGCTCAACCTCAC
>Ga0194055_10000502_pt1 | contig 31575 bp, 31 predicted proteins | sample SepL449m_MetaG_FD_155482 | JGI IMG/M metagenome (GOLD analysis project Ga0194055, IMG submission 155482) | Anoxic zone freshwater microbial communities from boreal shield lake in IISD Experimental Lakes Area, Ontario, Canada - Sep2016-L442-9m | ecosystem: Environmental > Aquatic > Freshwater >... | reverse complement strand
CACTAGCGGCGGCGCTCCGCGCGCTTCGACCAACGAGCGCAGCGGCGCCGCCAGCACGGCGATCGCTGCGACCGCCGCGAAGCTGAGCTGCCAGCCAGGCTGCTCGCAGGCCAGCGGGTCGATCACAAGCGTGACAACGGCAGCCAGTAGCAGCGCGTACCAACGCGACGTCGGCCGCGAAGCGAGTCCCGCGACCAACGCCGCAGCACCCATCACGCCGGCGCGCTGAATCGACGCGCCGCTTCCGGCCAGCGGCACGTAGAGCGCGACGGCGACCAACGCGAAGACGAGGCGGACCGAGCGTGGCGCCGCCAACGCAGCGCCGATCGCAAAAACTAGTAGCACCAGCAAGGCGACGTTGGCGCCTGAAGCGGCGACGAGGTGCCCGAGCCCAGAGCGGCGCATCGCGTCACGCAGCTCGGTCGGCATCGCGCTGTCGTCGCCGAGCGTCATTCCACGCAGCAGCCCGGCCTCGGCGGGCGGCAAGTTCGTGCTCAACGCCACTGTCGCTCGCGCGCGGATCGCGTCAACTACGCCGGCTAGGCCCCCGCGTTCTCGCCGCGTGAACTCGATTGAGCGCAGCTTCAAAATCGCGCGCACATGTTGAACAGCAAGCCAGCGGTCATTCTCCGTCAATGGGCGAAGCGAACCGGCAGCGTTGACGATCGCGCCGATCGCAACAGTCGGCGGGCTGCCATTTGATCGGATCAGCACCGGCTCACCGCGCAAGCGTCCGAGCGCCGACCAGCCGAAGCTGTTCAGGCGTGGCGACTGCGTGAAGGTAACTTCGGCGCGCACTGCATGGCCGATCAGGCCACTCAGATCTGAGCGATCGAGCGCCGTCAGACGAGCGTCGGCGACCAGTCCGCCGGCGATCAGTGCCGCCAGCAAGGCGAACAACAGCCGCACCCGCAGCTGGGCCAACCCAGCTAGGGCAACGGCCGCGATCAACAGCGCGGCCAACAACAATGGCGAGCGCCATGAGAGGGCGAGACCGACCGCCACCGCGCCAGCGATCAGATGGCGTGGGTGGCCGCGCAGCACCTCAGTAACCCCACTCAAGGCGTTACTTGTGACCGCAGCGCCTCCAGCTTCTTCGGGCCGATTCCTGGCACCTCGCCGAGGTCATCAACACTGCTGAAGCCACCGTGCTCTGTACGCCACTGAACAATCTTCGCGGCCGTAGCGGGACCTACCCCGTCAAGCGTGTCGAGTTGCTCGGCAGTCGCGTTGCCGAGACTGATTGGAGCCGTCGACGCCCCGCCTGAGACCGCGGCGACTCCGGCGGCCAGCTTGCCTGCCTTCAGCGGCACGATCACCTGCGCGCCATCGGAAACCTTGGCCGCCAGGTTGATCGCGTTTGGATCGCCGCCACTGGAAGCACCGCCGGCGCGCCGCACCGCATCACGGACGCGCGCGCCGACCGTCAGCGTGTAGACCCCAGGGTTACGAACAGCGCCAGCGACGTGCACGACTGGTCGCTGGTCGCTGCGCTCAACCAGCCCGGCCGCAGCCGGAGCGACTGAGCTGCCAGCGCCCGCGTATGGAGCAGAGGCCGGTGCTGGCGAGCCCTGAGGCCGCTGCTGCGCCAACGACTTGCCGCCAACGGCGAGCGCAATGACGGCCGCCACCGCACAGACAATTAGGGCTGGTCTTGGGATCGAAGGCACGCAGGCGACGCTACGACCGCTTGCGTAACGGTGCCAGCACGAAGTTGTTACGCAAGCGCAGCAACGCTACCGCGGAAAACTTCAGCCAACGACGATATTGACGAGCTTGCCCGGCACGACAATCACCTTCTTAGGCTCGCGGCCTTCGAGGTGCACCTGCACGTTCGGCGCTGCCAACGCCGCCGCCTCGAGCTCTTCCTTGCTCGCGTCGCTGGCCACTTCAACGCGGTCACGCAGTTTGCCGTTGACTTGGCATACAAGTTCGTAGCTGTCGCGCTCGAGCGTCGCCGCATCGGCAGTCGGCCATGGCTGCTCCCAAAGTCGCTCGCCGGTTAGCAAGTGATAAGCGTCGGTCGTCACGTGCGGCGCAAACGGGAAGCAGAGCGAGGATGCCGTCTCCAGCGCGAAGCGCTGCGCGTCAAGGCCAGCGCTCTCGCGTAGCCGGGAGACTTCATTGATCAGCTCCATCACGGCCGCGATCGCGGTATTGAAGGCGAAGCGTCGGTCCAGATCGCCTGTGACCTTCTCGATCGCCCAGTTCGCTTTGCGGATCAGCTCTGTATTAGCCGCCTCGTCGCCCGCCGGCGCCGCAGCAGCGTCCTGGTCAGCGACTTCAGCGCTGAGCCGCCAGAGCCGCGAAAGGAAACGGTGGACGCCCTCTACTCCCTCGTCCGACCAGTCAACGTCCTGATCAGGAGCGCCGATGAAGAGAATGTAGGCGCGGGCGCTATCGGCGCCGTAGCGATCGACGATCGCCTGCGGCGAGACAACGTTCCCTCGCGACTTCGACATCTTCGCCCCCTCGCGCGTGATCATCCCCTGCGTGAAGAGCCGCGCAAACGGCTCGTCAACATCAAGGTGACCAAGGTCGGCGAGCGCCTTGCAGAAGAAGCGCGCGTAGAGCAGATGAAGGATCGCGTGCTCGACGCCGCCGATGTACTGGTCAACCGGCATCCACTCGCGCAGAATTGCTGGGTCCCACGCCGCTTCGTCGTTCGACGCGTCGCAGTAGCGCAGGAAATACCAAGAAGAGTCGACGAAGGTGTCCATCGTGTCGGTTTCGCGCTCAGCCGGGCCGCCGCAGTTCGGGCACTCGGTGTTGACCCAGTCCGTCGCAGCGGCTAGCGGCGACTGACCCTGCGGCGCGTAGTCCTCGATCACCGGCAGCATCACTGGAAGCTGATCATTGGGGACCGGGACGATTCCGCAGTCGGGGCAGCGCACGATCGGGATTGGGCAGCCCCAGTAACGCTGGCGGCTAATTAGCCAGTCGCGCAGTCTGTAGTTGACGGAGAGCTGCCCTTTGCCTTCGTTCTCGAGCCAGACGACGATCTCTTTGAGCGCCTCGCGATTCGGCTGCCCGTCGAACTGCGGTGCGCTGTTGACGAGCAGGCCGTCGCCTGCGTAGGGCAGCCCGTCCGCGTCGCCCTCGGGGTTATCGCCCTCGATCACGCGGCGAACAGGCAGATCAAAGGCCTTAGCGAAGGCGTAGTCGCGCTCGTCATGGGCTGGGACAGCCATGATCGCGCCGGTTCCGTACTCCATCAGCACGTAGTCGGCGACGAAGACGGGGATCTGCTCGCCATTGACCGGGTTCGTGACTGTCCGACCGAGGGCAACGCCGGTCTTCTCGCGCTCGGCGGCGCCACGCAGCTCGGAGCCTCGCGAGAGAGCCTCCTTGACGTAGTCGGCGACGGCCTGCTCATTGCCGGTTCCATCGGCCAAGCGCGACACGTCGGGGTGCTCGGGAGCCAGCACGAAGAAGGTCGCGCCGAAGAGCGTGTCAGGGCGGGTCGTGAAGACCGGGTACTCGGCGCCAAGCTCGTCGCAACTGAAGACGACCTCGGCCCCCTCGGAGCGGCCGATCCAGTTGCGCTGCATCGTCTTGACGTTCTCGGGCCAATCAACTGTGTCGAGGTCTTCGAGCAAGCGGTCGGCGTAATCGGTGATCTTGAGGAACCACTGTTCGAGCTCGCGGATCTCTACCTCAGCGCCGCAGCGCTCGCAGCAGCCATCGACGACCTGCTCGTTGGCCAAAACCGTTTGGTCGCTCGGGCACCAGTTGACGTGCGCCTGCTGGCGGTAGGCGAGGCCGGCTTTGAAGAGCTCGTTGAAGATCCACTGCGTCCAGCGGTAGTAGTCGGGCTCGCAGGTGGCTAACTCGCGCGACCAGTCGATCGAGATTCCCCAGCGGCGGAACTGGCGCTGGAATTCAGCAATCGCCGCCTCGGTCGAGACACGCGGCGCTTGGCCGGTTTTAATCGCATGGTTCTCGGCCGGAAGACCGAAAGCGTCGTAGCCCATCGGGTGCAGCACGCGCTTGCCGCGCCGCCGCTGGAAGTGGGCGACAGCATCACCGACCGAATAAACCTTGAGGTGGCCGATGTGCGGCTCGCCGCTCGGATAAGGCAGCATCTCGAGCACGTAGGAGCTCTCCTGCTCGCTCTCCTCCCCGGGGATCGGGTTGGCGACCTGCCAGGTCCCCTCCTCCTCCCACAGCTGCTGCCAGCGCGGTTCTATCTCCTGTGGATCGTATTTATGGTCGCTCATGGCTGCCGGCCTAGATTACTCGCCGCCGCAGGTAGCGGCGCGCACGCGCGCGCCGCTACACTGACGCCTCACTTGGGGCTGTAGCTCAGCTGGGAGAGCGCCGCCATGGCATGGCGGAGGTCAGGGGTTCGAGCCCCCTCAGCTCCATTGACCGAACGAACTAAGCAGCGGTGCTCGTCCGTGGAGCACCGCCGCACTTCAAACTGAGCTAACTCAGACGCTTAAACGACTTCGCGCAGAACGCCTGTCTCAACCTCGTAAACGAAGCCGCGAACCTTGTCCTTCAAAGGGATGAACGGGCTTGACTGAATCCGCGCCAGCGATTGGCGCACGTCGGCGTCAACGTCGCTGAAAGACTCCGGCGCCCATGGTGGCTTGATCCCGGTTTCCTCTTGGATCGATGCTTTGAACTCATCGTCGGTGAAGGTCAACATGCCGCAGTCTGTGTGGTGAATCAGGATGATCTCCTCAGTTCCCAGCAGCCGCTGCGAGATTGCCAGTGAACGGATCTCGTCTTCGGTGATTACACCTCCAGCGTTGCGGATCACGTGCGCGTCGCCTTCCTCAATCCCGAGCAGTCCGTAAACGTGAAGGCGCGCGTCCATGCAGGCGACGATCGCGATCTTCCGTGCCGGTGGCATCGGCAGGTGGCCCTTCTCGAAGGTCTCGGTGTACTGCGCCGCGTTAGCGAGTAGCTCGTCGGTTACGGTCATTGCTGGTAGTTCCTTTCTCTTTATGGGCGGGAGAAGTTCCCGTCCCAGAGAAACTACCAAAACCTGATCCGGTTTGCTGCCTTTGCCAAGGCGGGCAGCTCAAACAAGGCTCACGAGCGCCGTCACGGGTAGCGCCGCGAGCGCATTACGGCCTCCTAGAGCAGTGATCTCGCTAACAAACGACGCTCCAACTGGCGCAGCGCCAGCGCGCGTCATCAGTTCAACCAGCGCCCCCGCCGTACCCCCTGTGGCGAGCAGATCGTCGTGGATCAGAACGCGCGCGCCATCTAACTCGTGGTCGTGGATGTGGAGCTGCTCGACGCCGTATTCGAGCTGGTACTCAGCTGAGCTGGTCGCTGGCGGGAGTTTGTCGGGCTTGCGAGCAGGGATGAAGCCGGCGCTCAGCGCAACCGCCAGCGCCGGGCCGAAGAGAAAGCCCCTCGCTTCAGGCGCGACAACGTAATCGACCTCGCCGACCAGCTCACGTGCGGCGTCGATCAATTCAGCGGTTGTATTGGCGAGCAGCTTTGCGTCGCGCATCACCGGACCAATGTCATAGAAAAGAATCCCCGGCTTCGGCCAGTCGGGGGTCGTTGCGAAGTCTTCAGGCCGTAGCGTCGTCATTCGCTAGATCCTCCGTGGGTTCGGGCTCGCCGCTGGCGATCGTGCGGCGCGGGACCTCACCCCAGAGCGTTTCCAGCCTGTAGTACTCACGTGTGGCCGGCGTGAAGACGTGCACGACAACGTCGCCGTAATCGAGCAGCACCCAGCTCGCCTCAGCCAATCCCTCGACATGGCTCGGCAGCATCCCGTGCTCGTTCTTCATCCCTTGGTGGATTGCGTCGTGGATCGCCTTAACTTGGCGGTCGCTGCGGCCGGTGGCGATCACAAAAGCGTCGGTGAAAGCTGAGGCCGAGCTCAGATCGAGCACGACTAGGTCTACGGCCTTCGGCTGCTGCGCAAAGTCCGTAATCAGATCGACGATCTCAGTCGTACTCATCGCATCAGCGGCGGCGCTCATCGATACCAGCCTTCGGTTTCGATCAGCCCTGCGACCGGCCCTGGGACGAGGTACTCAATCGAGCGGGCGGCAGCTACCCGTTCGCGCACCAGCGACGAGGAGATGTCAACGCGAGTCATCGTCACGCCGACGACGTCGCTATCGGGGAAGCCGGCGCGCAGCTCTTCTGAGAGCAGCAGCTCAGATTCGCCTTCGCGCGAAACGACGGCAAGCCGGGCCAACTCCAACACTTCTGCCGGCTCGCGCCATGAGGGAAACTCGGCTGCGACATCGTTGCCGACAATCAGAGTTAGATCGTCATCGGGATTAGCTTCGCTCCAGCTGCGTAACGTGTCGATGCTGTAAGAGGTTCCGCCCCGCTCGACTTCGACTGCGCTGACAGCTAGCCGTTGATTTCCATCTACGCCAGCCTCGCAGAGCGCTAGCCGTGCCTGCGGGCCGGGATCGCCAGGCAGGTCGCGGTGGGTTGGGGTGTGGACCGGTATCAACACGACACGGTCGAGCTGAAGCTGCTCTGCGGCCTCCTGCGCGCAGATCAGGTGGCCTAGGTGCGGCGGGTTGAAGCTGCCGCCGAAAAGCCCGACCTTGCTCATCCGCGGACGTGCCCATCTCCGCTGATCACGTACTTGAAGGTGCAGAGCTCGCGCAAGCCAATTGGGCCGCGGGCGTGGAGCTTCTGAGTTGAGTTGCCAATTTCGGCGCCCATCCCGAACTCGGCCCCATCGGTGAAGCGGGTCGACGCATTGACGTAGACGCAGGCTGCGTCGACGCCGAGCTCGAAGGCCAGCGCTGCGGATTCGTCGTCGGTGACGATTGCCTCGGAGTGTCCGCTGCCGTAGCGCGTGATGTGATCGATCGCCCGATCAACTGAATCGACGATCCGGACGGCAAGGATTAGATCGAGGAACTCGGTCTCCCAGTCTGAGTCGCTGGCATTAACGAGATGCTCGCCAAGCTCGGCGCCGGCGAACTCTTTCGTAGCTTCGTCGGCGCGCAGCTCTACTCCAGCGTCGAGAAGCGCAGCCACAATTGTGGGCACGAACTCGGCCGCCACGTCGCGGTGAATCAGCAGCGTCTCCGCTGCGTTGCAGACGCCGGGCCGCTGGACCTTCGCGTTGACCGCGATCGCAGCAGCCTGCTCAAGATCGGCGGCGCGGTCGACATAGACATGGCAATTGCCTGAAGCGGCATAGAGAACAGGAATGGTTGCCACCTTCTCAAGCGCAGCTTTCAGCCCCTCGCCGCCGCGCGGAACAATCAGATCGACCACTCCTTGCTGCGTCGCGAGCTCGGCGAGCTGGTCGCGGCCACCGCCAACGAGCGTGATCACAGCACGCGGCAGGCCGACCGACTCGGCTGCGTCGGCGGCAATTTCAACCATCATTGCGTTCGAATGCTCGGCCGAACCGGAACCGCGCAGCAGGCATGCATTCCCCGACTTGAGGCAGAGCGCCGAGGCGTCGATAGTCACATTAGGTCGCGCCTCATAGACAACGGCGACGACGCCGAGTGGTACTCGCAGCTTGCGCAGCTGCAGGCCGTTCTCAAGCTCGCGCTGCTCAATCAGCTCACCTACCGGGTCGTCGAGCGCGGCCACCTGCCGGGCACCTGCGGCGATCGCCGCAATTCGCTCCTCGTTTAAGAGCAAGCGATCCAGCAGCGCGGCTGACAGGCCAGCCGCCTCGCCGGCAGCCAAATCGAGCGCATTGGCTTCAATCAGCTCGGCCGACCGGGCCTCGAGCGAGTCTGCCAGCGCTTGCAGCGCGGCGTCCTTGATCTCGCGCGGCGCGCGCGCCAAGGACGGCGCCGCAGCCTTCACTTCAGCGCAGAGCTGAGCGACGGTCATCAGTTCACTTGCCATCAGCAGAGAGTAGTCGGGACCAAGAGTTGGCGCCGCGCCTAGCCGAGCGCGAGATAATCGCGATGGACGGCTACCTCAGGCGTTCGCCCGATGATTGCCTCGACCTCGTCGGAGCCCAAGCCCGCGACGCGGCCGAGCTCTTCGGCCGAGTAGTTGCAGATGCCTTTGCCGATTACGCCAGCCGTGCCGTGCAGTTCAACCGCGTCGCCCGGCTCGAAGTCGCCATCTACAGCACTGATGCCGACCGGCAGCAGTGAGGCCCCAGAATCGCGCAGTGCACGCTCAGCGCCGCTGTCAACGGTCAGCGTCCCACGCGTAGGCTTGGCGTAGCGCAGCCACAGCTCAAAGCTTGAGTAGCGCTCCTCTTGAGCGGCGAAGCGGGTCCCCTCGGGCTCGCCGCTGAGCGCCCTTGCCAGCGCTCCCTCGCGGATCCCACTGGCGACCGTCGTCGGAATGCCAGCCGCTGTCGCCATCTCGGCGGCGACGACCTTCGATCGCATGCCACCGGAGCCGAGCCCTGAAGGTGCTTGGCCGATCTCATATTCGCTGAGCTGCGACAGATCGCTGATCTCATCAACGAGCGGCGAGTTCGGATCTGTCCGCGGATCGGACTCGTGGAGCCCATCCTGATTTGTCAGCAGCACGAGCCGGTCGGCGCCGACCATAATCGCCACTTGGGCCGCCAAGAAGTCGTTGTCGCCGAAAGAGATCTCCTCGGTCGCCGTCGTGTCGTTCTCGTTGACTACCGGCACCACGCCCCACTCGAGCAAACGGCCGAGCGTCTGGCGCGCGTTTAGGTAGTGGCTGCGGTGACCTACATCGAAGAAGGTCAGCAGCACCTGGGCGCTGGTGATCCCACGCTCTCTGAGCAGCTCGTCGTAGACGCGGTAGAGCTTGCCCTGCCCGACTGCACTGGCCGCCTGCAGGTCAGCCATCGCCTGAGGGCGCGCGCCAAGCTCGAGCACCTCAATCCCTCGCGCGATCGCGCCGCTCGAAACGAGCACAACGGAATCGCCAGCCTCGTGTCGGGCGGCGACCTCGCTGCAAACAGCGGTCAGCAGATCGGCGCGTAGCGCGCCCGCTTCGTCGGCGACGATGTTGGAACCCAGTTTTATGACGTAACGAGCCATTGCCTGCGCAGCGTAGCCGCGAGCGGCTAGGCCGGGTCCAATTCGAACACCACGCCAGCAATCGAAACCTCATCACCGGCTTCAAAGCCCGCCTCAGTCAAGGCATCGATCACGCCCATCCGCCGCAGCCGTTGCTCAACCTGCGCGAGCGCCTCGTCGTTCTCAACGTCGTATCGAGCCAAGAGGCGCTCGACTGGCTCGCCGCTGACGAGATAGCAACCGTCCTCGAGCTGGTTGACTTTCCACTCGCGCCCCGCTCCGGGGCGGAATACTTGATGCTCGGCGAGCGTCTCAGCGGCTGCCAGCTGCGGCACTGCTGCTTCTAGCGGCACCCGCTGCACGAGCGCGTCGGCAAGTGTGTCCAAACCTTCGCGCGTTGCGCTAGAGGTCACAACGACCGGGATCGCGTCGCCAAGCCGTGCTCGCCACTGCTCCGCGACCGCGGCCGCGTCGTCGGCTGGAACGAGGTCAGATTTCGAGAGCGCAAGCACGCGTGGGAGGGCCGCAAGCTCGGCGTTGTAGCGCCCCAGCTCGTTCTCAATCAGCTGGTAGTTGGCCTCGGGGTCGCTGCCGTCGAGCGGCGCAAGGTCGAGTACGTGCACCAGTAGGCGTGTGCGCTCAACGTGCGCGAGGAATTCGTGGCCAAGCCCAGCGCCATCGCTAGCGCCTTCAATTAGCCCCGGAATGTCCGCCAGCACGAGCTGCCTGCCACCGCGGTCGAGCACTCCAAGTTGCGGCTCCAATGTCGTGAACGGGTAATCGCCGACCTTCGCCACAGCGCGTGTCAGCGTCGAGATCAGCGACGATTTACCGGCGTTGGGAACACCGACAAGGCCGACGTCGGCGAGCAGCTTCAAGCGCAGATCGATCCAGAATTCGTCACCCGGCAAGCCGCGCTCCGAAAAGCGTGGCGTCTGCCGGGTCGAACTCTTGAAGTGGTTGTTGCCTCGACCGCCGGAGCCGCCCTCGCAGACGACGGCGCGTGAGCCCGGCACGACGAGGTCATGGATAGTGCCGTCCTCGAGCTCGGCGACGGTCCCAGGCGGCACGTGGATCTCGAGTGAATCGCCGCCAGCGCCGGAGCGCAGCGCGCCCTCGCCGTGGCCCCCGCGGCCGGCCTTCAGCTCGTTGCGGCCAGCAAGCGACTGAAGGTCACGAAGCGAGCCATCGCAGACCAAAACGACGTCGCCACCGCGGCCGCCATCGCCCCCGTCGGGGCCTCCGCGGGGTACGTGAGCTTCGCGGCGGAACGAGAGGCAGCCATCGCCGCCACGCCCAGCCTGCGCAAAGATGCGAGCCTTATCGTGAATCATCGCCAACAAACCCTAGGACCTGCGCCCAGCGCAGCCTGAACAGGAGCAGCCATGTCAGACGAGAAGGTAATCCTCATAACCGGTGCATCAACCGGAATCGGCGCCGCAACCGCGCGCGCGGCATCAGCGCTCGGCCACAAAGTCGTGCTCGCCGCCCGCAACGCTGAGAAGCTCGAACAGGTCGCAGAAGAGTGCGGCGGCAACGGCAACGCGTTGGCCGTCCCCACAGATGTGACCAGCTGGGAGGCGAACGAAGCACTCGCGGCGGCAGCCCTATCCGAGTTCGGCCGCATCGACGTCGCGTTCGTCAACGCCGGCTTCGGCGGCAAGGGCAGCTTTAGTAAGGACGGCGCAAGCGTCGAGCACTGGCGCGAAATGGTCCTAACGAACGTGCTCGGCACGGCACTAACGATTCGCGCAACGCTCGATGCCGTCAAGGAATCCAAGGGCCACTTCCTCCTCACCGGCTCAATCGCCGGCCGCGTAGCAATTCCCGGCAGTCTCTACTCCTCAACAAAATGGGCCGTCAACGGCATCGGTCAATCACTCCGCGGCGAGATCACCGGCAGCGGCGTCCGCGTAACCCTTATCCACCCCGGCATCGTCGACACCCCCTTCTGGGACAACGGCTCGCCAATCCCCGACGGTCTAACCGACGACGACATCGCCAACTCAGTCCTCTACGCGATCTCCCAGCCCGACCACGTAGACGTAAACGAAATAGTCATCCGCCCAACCTCCCAAAGCGTCTAGGCGCAGCGCCCCACCAGCGAGCTAGCTAGCTAGGCAGCTTCGGAGCTGACTACGTTCACGATACGACCACGGCGGCCGCGGGTGAACTCGACTACGCCTGGCGCAGTCGCAAAGAGAGTGTGGTCGCGGCCGATGCCGACGCCGTCACCCGGGCGGAAGACGGTTCCACGCTGGCGCACGATGATCTCGCCGCCGGTTACGGCCTGCCCAGCAAAGACCTTTACGCCAAGCCGCTTGGACTGCGAGTCGCGACCGTTCCGTGATGAGCCGAGGCCCTTCTTATGTGCCATTAGTTGTTAGGCCTCCTGCGCTTCGGGCTTAGCCGCTGCGCTCTTCGTTGCGGCGGCGCTCTTGCCAGCCTGCTTGATCTCTGTGACTTCGATCCGCGTCAGCTCCTGACGATGACCGGTCGTGCGCTTGTACCCGCGCTTCGGCTTGAACTTGAAGACGCGGATCTTTTCGCCGCGCAGATGTTCGACGATCTTCGCCTTGACGCTCACGCTTGAGAGCGCCGAAGGTTCAAAGACGGCGTCATCTGAGCGGTAGAGCAGCGGCTCGAGATCGACCGTTGCCCCTTCATCCTCGGGCAGGCGCTCTACGAGCAGGGTTTGACCCTGCTCGACGCGATACTGCTTGCCTCCGGTCTTAACGATCGCATACATCAGTTCACTCAGCTTTAGTTGGATTCTTCAGCGGCGGTTGCCACTTCGGGTGTAGCGGCGGAATCGCCTTCGGCAGACTCTTCTTCGCTGCCTTGCGGAGGCGAGTCTAGGGCATCATCGCCGTTTTCTGCGCCCAGCAGCGTCGCCGAGGCTGAATTTCGGCCGGCCTCCTCGATCTTGACCATCCGCTGCTCGCCAAGATGCGGGCCACCAGCGGCGACCGAGACGATGTATCCGTCGATCTTTGCAACTGCGTCATCGACGTTGTACATGTGCGGTTCGACGAGCGTTACGAGCACCTCGTCGCCCGCGGCGAACGGAACTGCGCGTTCGCGAACCGCATCGGCCGTCCCTTCCATCGTTACTTCGAAATGCCCAAGCGGAAGGCTGTCGGTGCCTTCGAAGTGGAACAGCTTGCCGGTCGCTTCTTCTAGCTCTCGCAGCATCCTTGCGCCGACTCCGGTGAACTCAACACTGACCTTCGGATTCATCTGAATCAGAAACGCTTCGCTGCCACGAGGGGAACGGGAAGCAACCTCGCGGAGCTGACGATCGAACTCAATTGCGATCGTCTCTTCACTCAGGACGACGGCGTCGCCATCACAGGTCGGGCAGGTGCGAGAGATGATCTCGCGGACGCCCTCGGTGACGTTCTGGCGCGTCATCTCAACTAGGCCAAGCTTCGAGATTTCGGCCGTGAAGGTCTTCGTACGGTCCTCATTTAGGGCCTTACGCAAGGTTGTCATCACCTCGTCGCGATTCTTCGCCTTCATCATGTCGATGAAGTCGATCACAATAATGCCGCCGACATCTCGGAGTCTCAGCTGGCGGACAATCTCTGCCGCCGCTTCTAGGTTCGTCTTCGTGATTGTGTCCTCGAGGCGTGCTTGACGGCCGCGACCGACGTAGGAGCCGGTGTTGACGTCAAAGACCGTCAGTGCCTCGCCGTAATCGACCATCAGGTAGCCGCCGCTGGGGAGATCGACGCGGCGCGATGTGACGCCCTCAATCACCTCTTCGACGCCGGCCTGTTCGAATAGCGGCGTCGACTCCTGCCACAGCTCCACGCGGTCGACCAGCTCCGGCGAGGTGCGCTCGAAGAACGAACGCAGACGGTTGTATTGGCCTTCGTCATCGACGATCGCTCGCTCGAAGTCGACGCTGAAGATGTCACGTACAACGCGCACCGACAAGTCTGCCTCTTGGAATACGAGAGAGGGCGCCGACTGGCCCTCGGCGCGTTCGATCAGCACCTCATGGAGCTTGAATAGATAAGGCAGTTCGCGCTCGAAATCCTCTTTCTTCGCGCCGTGGGCGGCGGTCCGCAGGATCGCGCCGCCGCTCTTTAGGTCGAGGTCCTTCAGTGCGCGGCGCAAGCGCGCGCGCTCCTTGTCCTCAAGCCGCTTCGAGATTCCTACGCCCTCACCACTCGGCGTGTAAACCATGTAGCGACCGGCGATCGCGAGCTCCATCGAGCAGCGCGCGCCCTTCGTCTTCAGTGGGTCCTTTACAACCTGGACGACAACCTCTTGGCCCTTCTTCAGCAGCGAGCTGATCTTCTTGCCGCCTTCCTCACCACGACCACGCCGAGGCGTTTCAACGCCCGGCAGGGCAATCTCGTCGATGTGCAGAAAAGCGTTCTTCTCTAGTCCGATGTCGATGAACGCCGCTTCGAGGCCATCGATCACGTTGTCGACCTTGCCCTTGTAGACATTCCCGACGATCGAGCGATTGCCTCGCCGCTCGATGTAGAGCTCGGCTACTCGATAGCCAGACGCCGGGTTTGCCTTCTCCGACGGGCGCTGATCGCGCTCGGTTGTTGGAGATCCTGCCTGTTCGAGCAGTGCGACGCGGGTTTCCCACGGGTCGACGCTGACAAATACTTGCTTCTTCATTGGGTCACTCTTTTCATTGGAATTGGAGCACCCGTCCTTGCGTCATCGCGGCCTTTCGGCCTTGAGCGTAGATCGACTGCAGCAGGCCAACGGCGAGCATCGTCGCGATTAGCGACGAGCCCCCGTAGCTCATTAGCGGCAACGGAATTCCCGTAATCGGCATCACGCCGACGGTCATTCCGACGTTGACGAATACCTGGAACATCATCATCACGACGATGCCACCGGCCAATAAGGCGCCGTAGAGGTTCTTCGCCATCGTCAGTATTCGCAGCGCGCGCCAAATCAACAGCGCGTAGAGCGAAAGGACGAGTGCCGCCCCCGCGAACCCCCACCGTTCGCCAACTACGGCGAAAATAAAGTCGGTGTGGTGTTCGGGGAGGAAGTTGTACTTGGTCTGAGTTGCGCCGCTACCGCGCCCGACCTTTTCGCCGGACCCGATCGCAATACGCGACTGGTTCTGCTGATAGCCCTCTGCGCCCGATTTCGCGGACGGGTGTAGGAACGCCGTCAGGCGGTCCGATTGATAACTGTGTAGAACGTTTATGCCGACGGTCGGCAGCACTACCAGCGATAGCGCAATAGCCACTGCGGCAACTGCCCCGAACGCCGCGAAGTGCTGCCACGGAACGCCTGCGATGAATAAAACAGCCAAAGTAATGGCGACAAACACCAAGGCCGAGCCAAGGTCAGGCTGGAGCATCACTAGCGCTGCTGGGGCGAAGCCAATCAGCAGCAGACGGACAGTTGTTCTGCCGTCGACCATGCGACGCATCATGTCGATAGTGAAAGCTGAAAGCGACACAATCAACAGCACTTTTCCTAGCTCGGAGGCTTGAAACGAGAAGAGCGGAAGGTCGAGTGCGCGCCTTGAACCACGCGCCACCGAACCGAAGACGATTACGGTCAGGATTGTTGCGATCAGCAGCCCGTAGAGAAAATATTTGAGCTCACGAAGGCGAGAGTAATCGCTGCGCCAAAGCCCAACTGCGAGCAGCGCCCCTACCGCGAAGTAGACGATCTGACGAATCACGTAATAGTCGGGGCTCCCGGGAATGTCGTTGGCTGTTGAGTAGGCGATCGTGAGAATTGAACAGAGCGCCAATCCGATCGTTGCAAGCACCAGCACGAGATCGAATGGAAGGTCGAGCGTGACAGTTCGCTCGCTCTTGGCCTCATCACTGCGCTTGATTACCGTCGTCGCACTCATCGCGTCCTCGAGCCTCCGGCCGAGCAGCTGCTGGGCTGGTTAAACCAGGTCGCCAGCATCTTGCAGACTGCAGGCGCAGCAGCTTCAGCGCCGAAGCCACCGTCCTCGACCGTCGCGACGATCACGATCGGTTTCGTTGCGCTCGGCACGTAGGCCGCATACCAGGACTGATCGGGCCGAGGAGGGCGTTCGGCGGTGCCTGTCTTGCCGTAGACCGGGAACTTGCTCTGATCCCAGCCGCTGAAAACGTCGGCCGAAGTTCCGTCCCCGAGCGTCGCCTGATGGAGACCATCGAGCACCGCCTGGCGGTCGCTCGGATCAATTACGACCCGCCGAACCGCTGGAGCCGCAATCTGCTCCAACTGCTGGCCCGTTTCGCTCTCGATTGCCAGGCCGACGTGAGGCCGGACAATCGTGCCGCCATTGGCGATCGCCGAGTAGGCGACCGCCATCTGCAGCGGCGATGCTTGGACGTCCCCCTGCCCAACGGCAAGCTGAATATTGTCGCCGACCGACCACGGGCGCTTGTCCGAGTAGAGGCAGTCAGGTGGACACTTCTTACCGCTCTTCTTCTCCCAGGCGATCTCTTTGCGATTCTGCTGCGCACGCCACTGGCGGTCAGGGATCGTTCCCGAAGACTCACCTGGAAGATCAATCCCGGTCGGCTTATCAAGCCCCAGCTTGCGCGCCCAACTCTGGATGATCTGACCTTGGCGCGGGTTGGCGTCACGGCCCAACGTGTAGAAGAAGACGTCAGAGGAGACTTGCAGCGCACGGACGAGGCTGACCGGCCCGTTTGCTTGGCGGCCGGCGTTGTAGAACTTCTGCTTCCCGACGGTAAGGACGCCTGGGTCATCGATCGTTGTGTTGGCGGTAATCACGCCGCCGTCGAGCGCAGCCAGCGAAGTGATCGGCTTGAAGATTGAACCGGTTGGGTAGCCACCGCTGATCGCGCGGTTGAAGAGTGGGGCGCCAGCGGCGGCGCCGTATCGCCGCTCATATTCAGCTTGCGTGGCGATCGGTTTGGCTCGTTCGCTCGGATCGTAGGTTGGGGCCGACCCCAGCGCCAGCACTCGGCCGTTGCGCGGGTCGAGCGCTACGAACGCGCCAGCCGTGCCTCCGCCGCCACCGATCGATGCCGCCAGCGCTGCTTCGCCGCTGCGCTGAAGATCGGCGTCAAGCGAAGTGCGAACTGTGTCACCGGCGCGCGTCTCGCGTGAAATCCGCTGGCCTTTCGGGTGGCCGGCGGCGTCAACTGTGATGCTGCGCGTGCCGTCGGCGCCACGCAAGTAGCGGTCATATGAGCGCTCCAAGCCTTCTTGCCCGACGATCGCACCGGAAACCACGCCGCGGAATGAGTCGCTCCCCAGCTGCGCGGGACTAACCTGCCCGACCGCGCCGAGCAGTTGGGCAGCGCCAACTCCTCCGGGGTAGCGACGCACAAATATTTGGTCAACGCTCACTCCAGGGAACTGATTAGGCCGCTCAAGGATGTAATTCCGAACGTCGGTCGCAACGTCGACCTCGACACGCACATTGGCGTAAGGGAGCTGCGCGAGCTGCTCGATCACGCGGTCGTTGACGGTCGCTGAAGAGATTCCTAAGACTCTTCCGAGTGTTGCGTACCGCTTCGCTAATTCCGCATTGGCAGGCGCGGGAATCGGCGGCCGCGGGCCGCGCTTAGCGCGAGCGGTGCGAACCCAACTCGTCATCTTCTGCCCCCACTGAGCAGCCGCAGTGCGAGTCGCGAGGGGCAGCTGCTCAGGATCGAGCTGCATTACAGAGGCCGGGCGGTTCTCAACGAGCGTGTTGCCGTTGCGATCGAGCACCGCGCCCCGGGGTGCGGCGACGGCAACTACACGGACGCGGTTGTTGGCTGCTTCGACGACGGCTTGATCTCCGGTCAGAACCTGAAGAAACCAAAGCCTAAAAAAGATAATCGCGAACAGCACCAAGGCGACACCGCCAAGCATCGCTACGCGCATCGCTAGCTGCGGCGTTAGTGGCGACTCGCCGATGCTACGTAGAGGAGTTTTGTCGAGGGGATCGATCATGACTTGGAGAGTGGGGATAGCCCGCCGGTTGTGTAGGCGCGGCGCCGACGGCGGCGCGGATCCTGTGGCAGCGCAGCAATCAGGCAGCGACGGACGAGCAGATACAGCGGAATCGCGATCACGGCGTTGAAGGCAACGGTTCCGAGCAAGTCCCAGACCAGAGACCAGCCAAGCGGCACCTTCTGCCCGAGCAGGAACGTCAACAGCAGAAACCCAACTTGCGCGGCCGCTGTCGCTCCGGCGCCGACCAACAGCGGGACGATCGCCCCCTGCGGGTCGCGCAGCTCGCGTAGGCGACCGGCGGCGTAACCGATCCCTAGCAGGATTAGCGACGCGACGCCGACTGTCTCAACCAACGCTAGATCAAGCAGCATTCCCAGTGCGAAGCCGAAAATTGCGCCTGGCAGCGAGCCAAGGATTAGCCCAACGGAGGCTGCCACTAGCGGAACTAGATCTGCGTTTACGCCAAGAACTTTGACCTGCGAAACAGCTGCCACCTGAAAGACGACGGTCACAACACAGATCAACGCGAGCCGCCACGAGAGACTTCGATAGTCAAGACTCATGGCCGGTTCCCTCGCACCGCGCTAGTGAGCACCTGGACGAGCTCGAGCTTCTGGAGATCGGCGTATGTGCGCAGGTAGATCTTTTGTGCGTCGGTCCCCGGGTCAACGACCCGAGTAACCGAGCCGATCGGGATTCCCGGTGGGTAGAGCGATTCCAACCCGGGCGTCGTCGAGAGCGTGCCGGCGGTCACGACAGCCGCCCCTGGGTCTACTCGGTAGCGCCTGGCGATGAACTTAAGACGCAGATCATCAGGCCCGCCAGCTCCTGTCTGAGCAATACCTTGAGCTCCACCGGCGCTAATCCGCGCAGGTACGGCCAGCTCACCATCACTAATTAGCGTCACGATTGCTGCGTGAGCCGTAACAGTCGAGACCTGACCGATCAAGCCGTAGCCGTTGATCACCGGGTTGCCGGTCTTAATCCCGGTGTCACTTCCCTGGTTGATTGTCACGGTCGAATACAAGGCGGTCGGCGACTGGCCGATCACGCGCGCCGTGACCGGCTTCGCTAGCGCCAGCCCACCGGCCTTATCGAGGTTCAAGAGCGCCTCAAGTTGGCCGTTGATCCGTATCGCCTCACTGCCCGCTATCGCTCGCGTGCGGAGACTCTGGTTTGAGCTTTCGAGCTCTGCTACTCGGCCTTTCGCGTCGATCGTGTCACCAAACCAGCCGAACAGGTCGCGGGCCGGTTTGAGCACCGTTGAGGCACCCTCCTGAATCGGAGCAAAGACACTGAATACTCCGCGCTGGACGTTGTGCAGCGCGCCACCAGTTGACTCGCCAAAATAGACGGTCAGCAGCAGCAGCGAGCACGCCAGTAGCGCCGCTAGCGTTAACCGCCGCCGACGAATAGTCCGGTCGTACATCTCAAAATGTTGGTTACGCAAGGCATAAGCGTGCCTATCAGTCGTGGCGCTTAGCGCCTACGACGCTTCCTTGCTGAGCGGTTAGTTTTGTGAATCGCTTCAAATTCTTCCAGTGAGCGACCTGAGCCCACGGCAACACAAGTCAGTGGTGATTCGGCGAGGTGCGCCGGCATGTGAGTTTCGCTGCGCAGTCGCTCGTCGAGCCCCCGCAATAGCGCGCCGCCACCGGCCAACATGATGCCGCGGTCCATGATGTCGGACGAAAGCTCAGGTGGCGTACTGTCGAGCGTCTCCTTGATCGCGGCGATGATCTGGGCGAGTGGCTCTTCGATGGCGCCCCGAACCTCTTCGCTAGTTAGCGCAACCGTCTTTGGCAATCCACTCACCAGGTCGCGGCCGCGAATCTCGGCCTGAAACTCTTCTGCGATCGGGAATGCGGAGCCAATCTCAAGCTTTAGCTCCTCGGCAGTCTGTTGACCGATCAAGAGCTTGTACTCGCGCTTTGCGTAATTGATGATCGCCTCGTCGAGTTCATCGCCACCAATTCTAATTGAGCGGGAGACGACAATCCCTCCTAGCGAAATTACGGCGACCTCGCTGGTGCCGCCGCCGATGTCGACGATCATCGAACCGGTCGGCTCGCCGATCGGCAGGCCGGCGCCGATCGCGGCCGCCATTGGCTCTTCGATCAGGTAAGCCTGACGAGCGCCGGCTGAAAGGCACGCCTCTTCGACTGCGCGCTTTTCAACGCCGGTCACTCCGGAGGGAACACAGACGACTACGCGTGGGTGTGCCCAGCGGCCCTGGTGGACCTTCTGGATGAAATGGCGGAGCATCGCCTCGGTCACGTCGAAGTCAGCGATAACCCCGTCCTTGAGTGGTCGGATCGCCTGAATCGTGCCCGGCGTACGCCCCAGCATCCGCTTCGCCTCGACGCCAACAGCGTGAACTTCGCCGCTGCGCGCATCGATCGCGACAACGCTTGGCTCGGAGAGCACGATGCCCCTGCCGCGGACGTAAACCAGCGTATTGGCCGTGCCGAGATCGACGGCCATGTCGCGGCCGCCCATTCCAGTCAAGTAGCTAAGGACGCCCATGGACAGAAAAACGTGGGCGGAAAGCTATTCCTGGACGGAATATCCAACGGTCCACGTGTTTAATCAGTGTAGCGATTGGGGGCTGCGCTTCCAGTGGGCAAGAGTCCTTGCACAAGGCTGCCCAAAGCGCTCACTGAGAGCCCTACGACGTTGAGCCGGTCATCACCGATCCGCGCGACCATCTGGTCGCCGGAGAGCTGAATTGCATAGCCACCGGCGCGCTCTTGCCACTCGTCCAGGGCGACCTGCGCCTCGATCTGCTCAGCGGTCAATGGGAGGAACTCGACCTCGGTCCTTGCGAGCGCGGTGCGCCTGAACCCCTCTACGTCAATCAGAGCGATACCACCGATCACCTCGTGTGCGCCGCTGGCGAGTTCGGTCAGGTAGCGGCGCGCCTGCTCGGCGTCGGCCGGCTTGCCATAGATCTTCTCTCCAAGCGCCACAACCGTGTCGGCGGCGAGCACGACGCAGCTTTCGCGCTCGTCAGCGCCTAGCGCCGCGCGCCCGGCTTCGGCCTTGGCGACGGCGTTCGCCAGCGCCACCTCGGCCGGCTCTCCCTCCGACAGCTCGTCCGCGGCCGTCGGACGCGCGTCAAAGCCGATTCCTAGCCCGCTGAGAATCTCACTGCGCTGCGGCGAGGCCGAGGCCAGCACCAGCCGCCAAGCCGGATTCCAAACTAGCGGAGCGGGCGTGTCAGCCAAGCTCGGGGAAGAAGAGCGCGGCCTCACGAGCGGCAGACTCGTCGGAGTCTGAGCCGTGCACCATGTTGCGCCCTACCTCGAGCGCGTAGTCGGCGCGGATCGAACCCATCGTCGCTTCGATCGGGTCGGTCGCCCCGATCACCTGGCGAGCGGCGGTGACTGCGTGGTCGCCTTCGAGGATCATCGCCACCAGCGGGCCGCTGGTAATGAAGTCGACGAGTTCACCGAAGAATGGTCGCTCAGCGTGCTCTGCGTAGTGCGCTTCGGCCAGGTCGCGGCTGGCGGTCATCATCTTCATCGCCGCTAGCGCCAGCCCTTTGCGCTCGAAGCGAGCGATGATCTCGCCGCTGAGGTTGCGTGCAAATGCGTCCGGCTTTACAAGGATCAGTGTCCGTTCCATCAGTCTCTCTGCTTTCGGTTAGTTAGCGCGTCTGGTCGGGGTCGTCGACCGCGACTGGCGCTTGATCTTCTTCTGTGACGGTATCGAGATCGAACTCTTCGAACTCTGCGACCTCATCCTCAACGTACTCCTCTTCGTACCGAACCGGCTCATCATCACGATCGCGGTCGCGCTTCAAGCGCGGCTTCGTGGCAGGCGTTACGCCGGCGATCTCCGACTCGCAGTAAGGGCAAAGTAGCCAGTCCGGGTCGAGCGGTTTGCCGCAACCAACGCAGGCATCGCGCAGCTTGCGCATGCAGTGTGGGCAGCGAAGAAATTGGCCGCCAACGATCTCCTCGCAGTGCGGGCAGGCTTGGTAGTCGGTTGAGGCGAGGCGAGCAGCGGCCGCTTCCATCTCAAGCTCGCGCTCAATCCGGTCCTCGATGTACTCGGGCGGGCGAACGATCACATAGACAACCGTTCCAATCAGCGGGAAGATCAGCGCTGCGGCCGTTGCCGAGCGGATCAACATCTTGTCTTCAAGGCGACGGCGGGCGTCGGTGAAGGTGTACCAGACGAGTGCCAGCCAGATCACGATCGCGGCCAGCACGATCAGCTGCGCGATCATGTTGAGGAGGCCGTCAAGGCCGAATATTGCTAGGGGAAAGATCATCGTTGGAGCCAGATCGTAGAGCACTGTTCGCCGTAGCCCGCCGAAAGCCTGCCAACTAACGTGGCTGGCCGCGCCCCGTGGACGTCAGCTATAGGAAGACCTTTCCAAGCAGATAGCCAACGCCAAAGAAAACGAGAATCACTGCCGCGACAAGCACCGCCACGGTCACGACCATCACGATCACCGAGGGTCGATTCTCGTTCATAGCGTCGAACCTCCTAAAGCCTCAGCTCCTCGCTTGAGATCAGCGATCAGGTAGAGCGACCCGGCGGCGAATACAAGCCCATCACTACCGGCAGCCTTGCGCGCCTGGGCAAGCGCGTCGTGCGGGGCGTCGACAATTCGGGCGGGCGGGCCGCCGAGCCGCTCGTTGACAGCCTCGAGCACGGCCGGATCGAGCGCCCGCGGGTGGGTCGCGCGCGTGAAGATCAGCTCGTCCGAGCAGGCTCCGAGGGCATTCAGCATTGCTTCAGCGTCCTTGTCGTCTAGGACGGAAAGACAACCCACGGTCGCGCCGGCGCGAGCCTCCGCCTGCAGCGAGCGAGCTAGTGCGACGGCACCAGCGCTGTTGTGTGCGCCGTCGAAGATCGTCGTCGGCTCGCTGTCAACAAGCTCGTAGCGGCCTGGAATCACCAGCGCGGCCGCAGCCCTTTCAACCGCGGCGCCGTCGAGTGAGCCGAGCAGGGCGTGAGCGGCAGCGGCGGCAAGGGCGAAGTTTCTCGGCTGGAATTCGCCCCCGACGACCAGTTTCGCTGGCGCTTCCCGGCCTGCGACAACGAGCCGCGCGCCTTGTTCGGAGCAGCGCTCAATCGCCACAGCGAGCGCGGCTGGGTCGAGATCAGCAGGCACGACGAGCACGGCTCCGGGGCGCACGACGTCAAGCTTCTCGCGCGCAATCGCGTCGATCGTGTCGCCGAGCAGCGCAGTGTGCTCAAGTTCGACGCCAGTGCATACTTGAACCGCGGAGTCGATCACGTTGGTCGCGTCCAAGCGCCCTCCGAGCCCGGCCTCGATTACGGCAGCGCCGACGCCCGCTTCTTCGATCACGAGGAATGCGATCGCAGTAAGCGCTTCGAACTGCGTCAGCGGGCCAAGCTCGGGCTGGGCCTGCTCAAGCTGCGAAATCGCCTCGTTCACCCGCTGTGCCGCCTCTGCGAACTGCGGAGAGCCGCAAGGCACGCCGCCGATTAGCACCCGCTCCGTGAACGAAACAAAGTGCGGCGAGAGATAGGCACCGACTGATAATTCGTGTTCGGCGAGGATCGCAGCGGCCATCCGCGTCACCGACGACTTCCCGTTTGAGCCAACAACATGGATTAGTGCCGGTAGCCGCTGCGGCGAGCCGAGCGCCTCGAGCAGCAGCTCGATCCGCTGCAGCCCGAAGCTAATTCCGAAGAGTTCCAGCCCAAGCAGCCAGCGTTCGGCGTCGGTTTCGGTCCAGTCTGCTGCTTGGTCCTCAGGGGCGTCCACCCGGGGCTCCCCGTTAGGCGCCGAGCGCGGCGAGCTCTTCGCGCAGTCGATCGAGCTTGGCCTGCTCGCCGGCAACCAGCTCGGCCGGCGCCTTGGCTACGAAAGCCTCGTTCGAGAGCTTGCTCTCGGCGCGCTCGATCTCGCCTTCTAGAGCGGTGCGTCGCTGGGCGCGCTCGCGCTGCTGGGCTTCTACATCGATCGCGTCGCCGGCGCTGATCTCAATCGTCCCCCCGGCAACAGCGATGCTGTCGGTTATATCGCCGTCGAAGGCGGCGAGATCAAGCCGCGCCAAACGAGCGATCAGCGCGCCGTCGGCGTCTAAAGCGGACGAGTCGATCTTCGCTCCGAGCTGCGCCCCGGGCTTCACGTTGGCCCCGCTGCGCCAGGAGCGAAGCGCGGTAACGGCAAGGATTAGGTCGCTCACGCGCTGTTCGGCCGCGGCGTCAATTAGCGCGTCATTGGCAATCGGGAACGGCGCGCCGATCAGCAGTCCGTCGGCCCCCGGCACCGACTCCCAAAGCTGCTCGGTCACGAACGGGATGAATGGATGGGCGAGCGCCAGCGTTGAGCGCAGCACATAACAGACCGTCGCCGACAGCTCAGCGTCAAATTCGCGCCCCTTGATTAGCTCGAGGTACCAGTCGCAAAGCTCGCCGTAAACAAAGTCGTAGAGGCCAAACGCTGCCTTTGAGAATTCGAACTGCTCGATCTGTTCGCTTGTCTCCGCCACAACCTGCTGAAGGCGCGAGACGATCCAGCGGTCCTCGACAGGGGCGCTTGCACCAACGAACGGTTCCATCCCGACATCGTCCCCGACGTTCAAAAGGACAAAGCGCGAAGCATTGAAAAGCTTGTTCGCGAGCGCCTGCCCCTGTTCGACGCGCTCGCGCGAATAGCGCACATCCTGCGTTGAGGACATCGCCAGCAGGCCAAAGCGAACGGCATCGGCTCCGTGCTCGTCGATCTCAGTGATCGGGTCGATCCCGGTGCCCAGCGACTTGCTCATCCGCCGCCCGTCAGGGGCCTGAATCACGGAGTGAACGTAAACGTCGCTGAACGGAACGTCGCCAGTAAATCGGAGCCCCATCATCACCATTCGCGCTACCCAGAGGAAGAGAATGTCGCGCGCCGTCGAGAGCACGTCGGTTGGGTAGAAGGCCTTGTATTCGGGCGTTTCGTCCGGCCAACCGAGCGTCGCGAACGGCCACAAAGCGGAGCTGAACCAAGTATCGAGCACGTCCTCCTCGCGGACCCAGCCGTCGCCTTCGGGCTCTTCCATTCCGACGTAGGTTTCGTCGCCGCGATACCAGACCGGCAGCCGGTGCCCCCACCAGAGCTGGCGTGAGATGCACCAAGGGCGGATCTCTTCGAGCCAATCGGTGTAGCGCTTCGACTGGCTCGGCGGATGAATCTTCACGCGCCCATCCTTGACGGCCTCGATCGCCGGCGGCGCCAGCTCGTCCATCTTCATAAACCACTGCAGCGAGATCAGCGGCTCGATCCGCTCGCCTGAACGGTGCGAGAAGGGCACGGCGTGGACGTACGGCTCCTCAGCGCGCAGCAGCCCTTGCTCACGCAGCGCAGCAACGACAGCGACCTGCGCCTCGGCTGCCTTCAGTCCGGCGAACTGACCGGCAAGCTCCGTCATCGCGCCGTCTTCGCCGATCACAATGATCTCTTCGAGGCCGTGGCGACGACCGATCTCGAAGTCGTTCGGGTCGTGCGCGGGTGTGATCTTCAGCGCGCCGGTTCCGAAGTCGGTCTTTACGTAGTCGTCGCCGATGATCTCCAGTTCGCGGTCCGTCAAAGGCAACTTGACGCGCTGGCCGATTAGGTGTTTGAAGCGCTCGTCACTCGGATTGACGGCGACGGCGCTGTCGCCGAGCATCGTCTCCGGCCGCACCGTTGCCACCACTACGTCGCCGCTGCCGTCGGCAAGCGGATAGGCGATCTCAAAGAGCGTGTCGGTCACCTCGCGCTCCTCGACCTCGAGGTCGGAGATCGCCGACTGACTGCCCGGATCCCAGTTGACGAGGTACTGATCGCGGTAGATCGCGCCTGCCTCGTAGAGGTCGCAGAAGACTTGGCGCACTGCGCGCTCGTAGCCCTCGTCGAGCGTGAAGCGTTCGCGCTCGTAATCGCAGGAGGCGCCGAGGCGGCCAAACTGTTCGATAATCGTTCCGCCGAACTCTTCGCGCCACTCCCAGACGCGCTCAACGAATGCGTCGCGGCCGAGCTCTTCGCGCGAGCTGCCTTCTTCGACCAGTTTCTTTTCGACCTGTGTCTGGGTGGCGATCCCGGCGTGGTCTGTGCCGAGGATCCACTCCGTGTTTTGGCCGCGCATCCTGTGAAAGCGAATCAGCGCGTCTTGGATCGAGCCGTTGAGCGCGTGGCCCATGTGCAGCGCGCCGGTTACGTTCGGCGGCGGGATCGCGATCGAGTAGTTCTCACCAGCACTTCCTTCCGCCTTCCCGTGGAAGAGGCCAGAGCCCAGCCAGCGGGCCATCATCTGAGGCTCGGCCTCAGCCGGCTCGAAGCGCGTCTTATCAGCGAAGTCAGGCACGGCGGCTGAGTCTACGGCGCGCGCGGCGCCGGGCGGGCGCTCAGCGCTTCTTGCGGCCGCCGCGAAGCCCCGGAACGGGGATCGGGGCGAGATCAGCCAGGAAGGCACGGTGGTCGACCTTGCGCGCCACTTCGATCAGGTGATCACGCTGCGCATTGGTCATTCGGTTCGGCAGCCCGCGCGAATCGGCAAGCGTCTTCAGCGCCTTCGAGCGGTCCTTCGGATCAATTCGGCGCCAGTGATCGGTGACGACCATCGTTGCCTGCATTGCGGCCATCCAAGGGATCGTCTTTAGGTTCGGCTTCATCGCTCTAGCTTGCCTCTGGCAGCTGCTCGTCCAGCTCATCACTATCGCCTGGCGATTCGGTCACGAGCGTTGGCGGGAAGCCGTTCTCTACAGACTCGCGCGTTACAACGCACTTCTTCACGTCGCCACGCGAAGGCAGCTCGAACTGAACTTCGAGCAGCACATCTTCGATGATCGAGCGGAGGCCGCGAGCGCCGGTCTCGCGCTCGAGCGCCTTGTCGGCAACGGAGTCGAGCGCGTCGTCGGCGAAGACCAGCTCGATGCCGTCGAAGGCGAAGAAGGTCTGGAACTGTTTCGTCAGCGCGTTGCGCGGCTCGGTCAGGATTGAGATTAGGTCGGCGCGCGTCAGCTGATGGACGGCGCTGGTGACCGGCAGACGACCGATGAACTCGGGAATTAGGCCGTAATTAACGAGGTCTTCGGGCAGGCACTGGGCAAAGATCTTGCCGGGGTCATGCTCGCTGCGAGCCGAGATTGCGGCGCCGAAGCCGATCCCCTTGTGGCCTACGCGCTTCTCAATCACCTTGTCGAGATTGGCGAAGGCACCGCCGCAGATGAAGAGGATGTTGGTCGTATCGATCGTCAGGAACTCCTGGTGCGGGTGCTTGCGGCCACCCTGCGGCGGCACACTCGCGGTCGTTCCTTCGAGGATCTTCAGCAGAGCCTGCTGCACGCCCTCGCCTGAGACGTCGCGCGTAATCGAAGGGCTCTCCGACTTGCGCGCAACCTTGTCTACCTCGTCGATGTAAATGATCCCGGTCTCGGCCTTCTTGACGTCGTAGTCGGCGGCCTGAATCAGCTTCAGCAGGATGTTCTCGACGTCCTCGCCGACATAGCCGGCCTCGGTCAGTGCCGTCGCATCAGCGATCGCGAATGGCACGTTGAGCAGTTTTGCGAGGGTCTGTGCCAGCAGCGTCTTGCCACAGCCAGTCGGGCCGAGCAGCAGGATGTTTGACTTCTGCAGCTCAATCTCGTTCTCGTCGTCCTGCGACATCTGGATTCGCTTGTAGTGGTTGTAGACGGCAACCGAAAGCGTCCGCTTGGCCTCATCCTGGCCAATTACGTACTCGTCGAGAAAGTCGTAGATCTGCTTCGGCCGTGGCAGGTTCTCGACGTCAAACGACGATGGAACTGTGAGCTCTTCATCGATGATCTCGTTACAAAGATCGATGCACTCGTCACAGATGTAGACGCCGGGGCCGGCGATCAGCTTTTTGACTTGCCGCTGCGACTTGCCGCAGAAGCTGCAGAGCAGTTGCTCACTTGAATCAGTTGGGCGCGCCATTGCTTTCCCCTTCGTCTAAACGCAGGCGCCGCCCAGCTAATGCTTGGCGATCACCTTGTCGATTATCCCGTATGCGGCGGCCTCTTCGGCCGACATGAAGTAGTCGCGTTCGGTGTCGCCGCGGACCTTGTCGTACTCCTGGCCGGTGTGCTCAGCGAGGATGTGATCAAGCCGCTGACGGACGTCGATGATCTCCTTGGCGTGGATCTCGATGTCGGTCGCCTGGCCTTCAAAGCCGGAGCTGACCTGATGGATCAGGATCTTCGCGTTCGGCAGAGCCATACGCTTGCCCGGCGCCCCACCGGCCAGCAGCAATGCGCCCATCGACATCGCGATACCGACACAGATCGTCGATACGTCAGGCTTGACGAACTGCATTGTGTCGTAGATCGCTAGCCCGGAATAGACCGATCCGCCGGGCGAGTTGATGTAGATCGAGATGTCTTTGTCTGGGTCCTGCGACTCAAGGTGCAAGAGCTGCGCGACAACGAGGTTGGCGATCTGGTCGTCAACTTGGCTGCCGAGAAAGATGATTCGCTCGTTTAGAAGGCGCGAGAAGATGTCAAACGAACGTTCTCCGCGTGAGGTCTGCTCGACGACCATTGGGACTAAGGGGCTCATGTTCCTCGCTTTGTTTCGGTCGGCTGGGTTGATTCCTCCCGCGTGCAACTTTGCTCGCAGTCGGAGCACTCCACACTAGCAACGGCGAGGCAGCTAAACGGCGCTTCTAGGAGGGGCTTGTCGCGACCGCGCTCTCAACGATTAGGTCGAGCGCTTGGCGCTGCGAGAGCTCTTCGAGCAGGTCGTCAAGTCGGTTTGCCTTTTCGAGCCTTTCACGCAGCTTCTCCGGCGTCGTCTGCTCCTGAGCGGCCGAGGCCTGAAGCGCGGTCAGGATGTCGCCGTCGCCTGGCTGAATGTCCTCTGCTTCGACGACCGCGACCAGCGCCGCCTCGTGGCGCAGGCTCTTCTGCGCCGCCTCGGCGCTCTCGCCCAGCATCTCCTCTTCGGTTCGGCCGGAGATCTGGAAGTACATCTCGCGGCTGATGCCCTGGTGGGAGAGCTGGTGGAGCATCCGGTCGAGCAGCTCGCTGGCGCGGGCGTCAACGAGCGGCTGAGGCAGGTTGATCTTGGCGTTGTCGGCGACGGCGTCAAGCACCGCTTCGCGGAATTCTTCTTCGGCCTTGTCACCATCGGCGGCCAGCATCTGCGTCGCGAGGTCCTCACGCAACTCGGCGACCGTCTCGAGGCCGGCGGCCTCGTTGGCGAACTCATCGTTTAGCTCGGGCAGAATGCGGCGACGGATCTCGGTCGCTGTGACGGCGAACTCGGCGTCCTTGCCGGCCAGCTCCTCTGCTTGGTAGTCCTCGGGGAAAGCGAGCTTCACGGTCCGCTCTTCGCCGGCCTTGATCCCTTCGAGTTGCTCCTCGAAGCCTGGGATCAGGCGCCCCGAGCCGAGCTCGATCAGCTGGTCGGTGCCCTCGCCGCCTTCAAATACTTCGCCACCGATTGAGCCGACATAGTTCATCACGACGAAGTCGCCGGTCGCGGCGGCCTCTTCGACTGCTTCGAGGCTTGCCATCCGTCCGCGCAGCTCTTCGATCTGCGCGTCGATCGCTTCCGGGTCGGCGGCCGCATCGCGGCGCTCAACCTTCAGCCCCTTGTATTTGCCAAGTTTGGCTACCGGCCGCACGCCGACCTCAAAGCTGAACTTCAAGTCTTCGCCGGCCGGTGGCAGCTCGCCCAGCTCGACCTCAGGCTGACCGACGATTGCGAGGCGCGCGCCTTCGACTGCTTCGGCGTACCAGTGGCCGAGCGAGCCGCGGATCGTTTCGTCGACGACGGCGTCGCGACCAATCCGCTGAATTACGACCTCGGCCGGGATCTTGCCTTTGCGAAAACCGGCCATCTTCATCTCTTTGCCCATCGAGCGGGCGGTTTGAGCGATCCGGCGATCAAGCTCTTCGAGCGGTACCTCAACCTCCACGCGGACGCGCGAATCGGGCAGCTCTTTGACGTTGGCATTGACTGTGCTCATCGGCGGCACGATAGCGTCAGGGCGTGGCCAGCAACCGCCAGCCCCTAGCGCGCAGGATCGAAACCTGGGTCGTCACCGGCCCAGTCGGCCACCTGCTTTCCGCCGCCGGCGACTGGGCCGTGCTGCTAACAGCGCTGGCGCGCGATCGAATCAGCCGCGGCAACTGATGCAGTCCAAATAATCCGCCGGGTAAGTGGTTTATCTTTGCGCCCATGAAAAGACTCCGCGTTTCAACCCTATTTCTCGGCATTGCCGCTGCCGCCGTCTTCGCCGGATGCGGTTCCAGCTCGACCGACACGACGACCGCCTCAAGCGCTGCGTTTAAGAGTCAGGCCTCGGCGATCTGTACCGCCGCGTTTAACAAGGTCAACGCTCAGAGTCTGCCGACAACCAATGCCGCCGTCGTCAAGGTCCAGCTGGATTCGGCCGCATTCTTCAACGCCGCGCTCGCAAAGCTCGGCCAGCTCCAGCCGAGTGGCGATGCACAAGCCAACTATCAAACATGGCTAACAACCTTCAAGCAAGTGCCCGCGGTCGACTCCGAGGCAGCGACAGTCGCGAAAGCTCACGGTGTGTTGAGCAGTCAGTTCCTTGCGCTTGCGCCTAAATTCCGCGAGGCGGTCGCGAAAGCAAATGCGGCTGCCGTAGCGGCTGGCATCCCGGCCTGCGCCCTGAAGAAGGGCTAACCGCGGCGGAAGGTGAGTGACGGGACTCGAACCCGCGACCGCCTGGACCACAACCAGGAGCTCTACCAACTGAGCTACACCCACCGCGCAGGGCGCAGTGTACGGCTTAGGGGACGCGTAGCAACGGCCGCTGCGCGATGCCCCCGCCAGGACTCGAACCTGGGACCTGCCGGGTAGAAGCCGGCCGCTCTAATCCAACTGAGCTACGGGGGCTTGATCGGCTAGCCGCCAATCTAGTCGCCAACCGTACAGCGCCGACGCGTCGACGACCGGTTCAAATCGGGGCGAGAGGATTCGAACCTCCGACCCCCTGCTCCCAAAGCAGGTGCGCTACCAGGCTGCGCCACGCCCCGATCAGTTCCAGATGGTAGGGCTGTTTGAGGCCAGCATGTTCTAGCGTGCCGGTATGGCCGACGTCCGCCCACTCAATTCGCTCCGCTACGACCTCGATCGCGTCGGCGAATTCGACGCCGTTCTCTCGCCTCCTTACGACGTCATTGATCCGGCCCAGCGGGCCGAGCTGGCTGCGCGCTCGCCCTTCAACGTCGTTGGCATCGACCTGCCTGAGCCGGCGAACGCCGGCGGCGATCCTTATGAGAACGCAGCAACGCTGCTTGCCGATTGGCAGGAGGCTGGCGCGCTGGTACTCGATGAGCAGCCATCGTTTTGGATCCTGACGCAGGACTACCTCGCCCCCGACGGCGCTCGCCGCACGCGCTCGGGCTTCCTTGCCGCGGTCAAAATCGAGGATTACGGAGCCGGCAAGATTCGTCCGCATGAGCGCACGCACCCCGGCCCGAAGGAGGACCGCCTGCGTCTGACTCGCGCAACCAAGACCAACCTCTCGCCGATATTCGCGCTCTACTCCGATGCGAGTGGCGCCGCCCGCGCAACGATCGCCACCGAGACCGAAGCAGAGCCGCACGGAGAGCAGATTGACGACGACGGAACCGTCAACCGCCTCTGGCGAGTCAGCGACCTTGACGCCCAAGCAGCACTAAGCGAGGCGCTCGACCCAGCCGAGCTGCTGATCGCCGACGGCCACCACCGATACGAGACGGCTCGCATCTACGCCGACGAGATCGGCGGCGACGGCCCCCACCGTTTCGTGCTGATGGATCTCGTGGCGCTCGAAGACCCGGGCCTCAGCGTCTTCCCGACCCACCGCCTAATCAGCGGCCTGGCCGATGACCCTGCCCGCGCCAACGCGCTGCGCGAAACAGTCGAGCAATGCTTTGAGGTGACAGAGTTGGGCTCGACCGACGAGCTGCCGCCGAATGGCCTCTCGCCCGACGGAAGGCTGCAGTTCGGCTACCTCGACTCGCGCCACAAGCGGCCGCTTCGCTTGGTGCTGCGCAACCAGGCGATCGCCGACGAAGCACTCGCTGATTTCCCGCCCCCCTACCGCACGCTCGACGCCGCCGTGCTGGAAGCACTAATTCTAAAAGGCCCGCTCGGCCTCAGCGAAGACGACATCTCACACTTCAAGGGCCTCGGCTATTCGCGCAACGACGAAGAGGCGCTGGCGCTACTTGAGAGCGGCGAATACGACGCCGCCTTCTTCCTTTCCGGCGCGCCGATCGAGCAGATCCAAGAGATAGCCGCCGCCGGTGTCAACATGCCACCGAAATCGACATTCTTCACGCCGAAGGTGCCGACCGGATTGGTCTTCAACCCGCTGTCCTAGTCTTCTTAGTAATGAAAGCAATAGCCACACGTAAAGAAGGACGCCAACACAGCATCACGATCCGTGATCATGAGCTAACCGTTGACGAAGACGCTGAGCTCGGCGGCAACGACACCGGCCCCACACCGCTAGAGCTTCTCGCTGCCAGCCTCGCTAGCTGCGTCGCGGTGACCGTTGAGATGTACGCCGAGCGCAAAGGCTGGGACGTTGGCAAGCTGGAGGTCGAAGTTGACTACTCAACCGCCGAACGAGGCACGCCAACGAAGTTTGAGGTTGTGCTGCGCGTTCCGAGCGACCTGAGCGACGAACAGGTCAAGCGGCTCTCCATAATCGCGGCAAAGTGCCCTGTCCATCGCACACTCGATGGCGAAGTGATGTTCGACGAGCGTGTCGAGCGCACCGCTCTCACGAGCTGAACTGGCGGGCGC